>ERZ808262.20-NODE-20-length-147881-cov-16.311894_pt1 | contig 147881 bp, 139 predicted proteins | sample MGYA00520895_ERZ808262 | MGnify/ENA primary metagenome ERZ808262 (study PRJEB31516, sample SAMN03275588) | gut metagenome | biome: mammalia-associated habitat; material: feces | host: Papio cynocephalus | place: Kenya | collected 2012-08-02 ...
TTATCACCTTGAGGGCCGGTTTCACCAGTATCACCTTTATCACCTTTAGGACCAGTTTCACCAGTATCGCCCTTATCGCCTTTAGGACCAGTTTCGCCAGTATCACCTTTAGGGCCTTCAATGGTTTTAGTATTATTAGCTATTGCAAGAGCAGTGGCTGATAAACCAATAGAAGTACCTAAGATAGATGTGCCTAAGACACAAGCAAGAATAATATAACCTTTTTTCATACTCTTTTATCCTCCAAATCTTTTTTTATTTACATTGAATAATTCTAAAAAACTAAATTAAAATGTCAAATAAAATGTTTCATTTTTACAAAGATTTTACATTTATTTTATAAGAAAGCGCTTTTTTACAATGTTAACTAAGATTGGTTTGTTTTAAACTTAATTAAGTAGCTTTAATCTTTATTTATTAATATAGTAGTCTTAAAATATTGAAGATAAGTTTAAAATGTTGTTTGTAAAGGAGAGTTTATGAAAGCATTAAAGAGTGATTTTTATCCTGATTTTTTCTTAGGTGTGGCTCATCGTGGATTACATAATGAAAAATATACTGAAAATGGTTTATTAGCTTTTAAAAATGCTATTGAGCATGATTTTGCTTTCGAATTTGATATTCATGTAACTAAAGACGATAAATTGATAGTAATGCATGATTCAAGTTTAAAAAGAACTACAGGAAAAGAAGGAATAATTGAGGAACTAACTTTGTCTGAAATAGAAAATAATTATACGCTTTTGGATGGAGAAAAAATTCCTACATTAGAAGAGGTTTTAAAACTTAATAATGAACAAAAAACTATGGTTATTGAATTAAAACCATATAAAAATAACAATAAAAAATTAGCTGCAGTTACAAGTCAATATTTAAAAAGCGTCAAAGACAAGAAAAAAGTAACGATAATTTCTTTTGATCCTCGTGCACTATTTTTTATGAGAAAAGAATCTTTTAAAAGAGGGCTTCTTTTAACTTCTACTAGAAAAGACATAATTTTCTTTAGACATTTTTTTGAATATCTTGATGTTGATATTAAGCTTTTAAATGATTCTCGAATATTAAATTATAAGAAAAATCATGGTCTTTTAAATGTTTGGACAATTAGAAGTGAATCTGATTATAAAAAGGTATTAAATTCAGTAGATACTGTAACTTTTGAAAATATTGATCCTGAATTAATTAAAAAGCTTTATTAATCATCAACATCAAAGGCTTCTAATCCTTTTTTGATTGTTGTTTTTTGTGTTTTAACATTCTTAACAAAGAAGAAGATAACAAAAGAAATAGCAACACAAATAGTTGCATATAATGGGAGAAGTTCAAAACCAAAATTAGGAAGTAATAATAAAGCACCTAAAGCAATAGGGGTGATTGTTTGAGCAGACATACTTGAAGCATAATAAAAACCAGTGAATTTACCAATCTTTTTGTTTGAACATAATTCAACAACCATAGGGAAAGAATTAACATGAACAAAAGACATACCAAGTCCTTTAAAGAACCAAACAAAGTATAAATATATTGGAAACTTATTGTATTCATTAGCTTCAGGAATCTTTACTTTAATTGATAAGGATAATATTAACCATATAAGTACACTTAAAAAAGCAACAGAAAGACCAGTTATGATGGTCCATTTTCTTCCAATCTTATTAGCTAAAAAACCACCGGCTGCAAAACCAATTACACTACCAATACCACCAACAATTACGTTAATCATATTTGAATTTGAGGAACAATGTAAATGATATAAAGTATAGTTTCCCATGAAAGTGCCTATACCATTATCAGCCATAAACCAAAAGAATTCAGCACCTAAAATTAAGAATAAAGTGATTTTGTTGCTTTTACTCATTTTAGTGTTGTTATCTTCAACACTTCCGTTTACTTCTGCTTCTTTTTCACCTTCAGCCAGTTCATTTTTCATTTCTTCTTCAACTTTATTTTCATTAATAGTAAAAAAGAGAATAAGGCAAGAAATAATCATTAAAACTGATGCAATTAAAAATGGCATTTCAATCATCCAAACATTTCCTTGATGATTTCTCCAAATGTTTGAATCGTTTTTACCTAGATAATCACTTAAACTATAAATGATTCCTACTAAAGTAGCACAAGCACCACCTATATATCCCATAATGTTAATAATACTATTAGCTTTGCTTCTTAATGGCTTAGGAGTAATATCTGGCATTAAAGCTACTGCAGGATTTCTATACATCATTGCAAAGAAAACAACTATTGCCATTAAAGAAATTGTTCCAACTAAATTATGAATATGAAACAAAAGAGGAATAAATGGAAAAGCAATAGCACAGCAGAAGGTACCTATTAAAATATAAGGCATTCTTTTACCGATTTTAGTATGAGTTTTATCAGATAAATGTCCAAATATTGGAAGCATAATTAAAGCAGCTAAATTATCTAAAGCCATAATAACCCCAACAAGATATTGCACATCTTCTTCTTTGTTAGCATTAAGGGCTTCCTTAAAAAGCTCAGTTAAAAAGGTTGGACACCAAGAATCGTAAACCTGCCACAAAAGTAAAATACCAAAAAAAGCAAAACCGATTATAAATGTTCTTTTATAATTTAGCTTTAGTTTTGGTTTAATAGCAGTTACTTTATTTGTTTTCATAAGATTCCCCTTTTTAAAATATATTATAAAGGAATGAATTTTATAAAAATGTAAATTAAATGTAAAATTTAAATTAAAAATTAAATAGATGTTAGGTTATTATCTTTTTTGTTTTTATCTTTTTTGCTTTTAAAATAGTCAGGTTTATAAATTGTAAAATAATCTTGAGGACCTACTGCTAATAGTACTGTTTCTGCCCAAGGTGCATTATATACTGGTAAGTTTACAATACTTAAATAACGAAAATAATTTAAGATTTTACTAGCCTCTTTAAGCTTTTCTAAATTAAAAGGTGAATAAGTAGCAACAGGGGGAATAAAGCACCATAAAGTAAGTAACATGCTTTTAGTATTTTTAAACATTTTGGCACCTTTTTTCTTCCCTAAAATTTGGTCTGCGTATGCTCTTAAAGCAAAGAAAATTGACATTCTTGCCTCTAACATTCCATAGTTAAAAGTGTTATGAAGTAGGGAGTTTTGCCTATTAAATGAGTAAATATATACTTTTTTTGAAGTTAAGGTAACTTTTTTAGCACATAAAAAACTTTTGTAGAAAAAGGCAATATCTTCAAAAAGAGCTCCTGGAATAAATCTAATTTTATATTTTTCTACTAATTCTCTTTTTACTATTTTGTTCCATGGATAGCCCCTAATTAAGGTATCTTTTAATAGATAATTACTAGCTTTTAAGCCACTTATTGTTCTTTTTCGAATGGCAGGTAAAGAAGAAATTTCTCCATTTTCATCTCTTTTATAATAAGAAGCAATGGCAATATCAGAATCATTTTCACTAATAGTAGAAACAAGTGTTTCAACATAATTTTCTAATGGTAAATCATCAGGATCTACAAATGCTAAATAGGTTCCTTTAGCAATATTGATGCCGTTATTTCTAGCAACAGAGACTCCAAAGTTTTCTTGATAGATGCTTTTAAAAATATCAGGGTATTTATTTACATAGCTTTTAATAATTTTAGCTGAATTATCTTTTGAACCATCATCAACTAAAATTGCTTCATAAGTGTATTTAGTTTTTTGTTTAACTAAAGCATTTAATGAACGATTAAGATATTTTTCTACCATATAAATAGGAACTATTATTGATAAATCTATTTTCTTTTCCATTACATTTTTAATTATACAAACTTAGTATTAACTTTTAAAGTTTGCAAGCTATATAATTAAAATGAGGTGTTAAAAATGAAGATAATAGAAAAATATTTAGATTTTAAAACTTATAATACATACGTAAGAATTGTTGGAGCAGAATATAAAAAATCTCCTTTAATCATTTTACATGGTGGTCCTGGCTCCACTGCTAATTCATATGAATTGCTTGATCCTATAGCAGATTTGGATAAGAGACCTATTATTATGTATGACCAAATTGGTTGTGGAAAATCATTTGTTGAAGTTGAGAATCCAAACTTGTTTTTTAAAAGTGAACTATTTATTGAAGAATTAGAAAATCTTATTACTAAATTAAAAATCAAAAATTATCATCTATTAGGTCATTCCTGGGGTGGAATGCTAGCGATGCTTTATCTTACTAAGAAAAAACGCTGTTCTTGTTTAAGTGCAATTTTTTCTTCTTCTTTAGCTAGTACTGCTACTTGGTCAAAAGAAACTAAAAGATTATTAAAATATCTTTCAAACAAGGATATTGAAATATTTAATTTAGCTGAAAGGGGAAAAAATTATTCTAGTGAAGAATATAAAATAGCATATTCTCATTATGTAAACAATTTTATTGGTCCAGTCGATAAAACTAATTTACCAGAATGTTTAAAAAGAGCAAAAATTAAAGGACAAGAATCTTATTTATCAATGTGGGGTGAAAATGAATTTACTCCAAGTGGTAACTTAAAAAATTATGATGTAAAAAAGAAATTAAATAAGCTTAATTTACCATGCTTAATAATATCAGGAACTGATGATGAATCTACTCCTTTAGTTAATAAGGAAATATATGATAGTTTAAAATGTCCTAAAAAATGGATTTTATATCCAAATGCTAGACATATGACTTATTTTGATTGTAATGAACAATATATTAAAGATGTTATTGAATTTTTAAATGATGTGGAAAATAAAACTATTTTAAAGTAGCAACAAAATTTTTTAGTTTTTCAAATGTTTCTTCTGAAATTTCGTGTTCAACCTTACAAGCATCTATAAAAGCTTGCTCTTTTCCAACACCAATTTTTTGAAAAAAGTCACCTAAAAGCTGGTGTCTAGCATAAATGTTTGAAGCGATTTTCATTCCTTCTTCTGTTAAAGAGAGGTCACCATTTTTTTCATTATGAATAATAAGACCTTTAGCTATAAGCTTTTTTAAAGCGATTGAAACACTAGCTTTAGAATAGTTCATAAAACGTACTAAATCTACAGCTCTTACTACTTCTTGTTTTTGCTTTAGCATTAAAATTTTTTCTAAATAATCTTCCATTGATTCATAAATGTTCATCTATAAAAACCTCTTTTATTCATGTTTAATTCTAACAAGTTTAATATTTATCTACAAGTTAGTTGCAACTAATTTAAAACTGTTCTATTTCTCTTTCAAATAAAAATTGCTAAAATATGCTTGACTAGTAAGCACTGACTAACTATACTAACTAATGTTAGTTAAGACTAACACTAGTGGAAAGAAGGAACATATGACTTTATTATTAGCACCAACTAAAGTTCAACTTAGAGTTTACAAAATTGTTGCAGATGAGAAAATTAAAAAGCATTTAGAATCCTTAGGAATCACTATTAATTCTATTCTTTCAATTTTACTTAATCAGGCTGGAACTACTATTGTTTTAGTTAAAGAAGCTAGATATGCTTTAGATAATAATTTAGCACGTTCAATCTTTGTTACTCCTTTAGCTTAATTTTATTTTCAAAAGAAAGGGAAAAATATGGTAGAAAAAAATTCAAATTCTTCGCTAGTGACTCTTGATACTTTTAATGTAGGTGATCAAGGAATTATTAAAATGGTTACAGGGGAAGGAAAAATCCGTCGTAGATTATTTGATATGGGGTTAACTCCTGGGGCTCTTGTCTTTTTAAGAAAGAAAGCTCCTTTAGGTGATCCAATTGAAATTAATATCAGAGGCTATGAATTAACTTTAAGAAAAGTTGAAGCACAGTTAGTTAAATTAGAAAAAATGAAAGGAGAAAAACAATAATGTTGCATTTTGCATTAGCTGGTAATCCAAATTGTGGTAAGACCACTTTATTTAATTCTTTAACTGGCTCTACAGCATATGTTGGTAACTGGCCAGGCGTTACTGTTGATAAAAGAGAAGGCACTTATAAAAAATTAAGTGAACCTGTTTCTATTGTTGATTTACCTGGTATTTATTCTCTTTCTCCTTATTCTCCAGAAGAAGTAGTTTCAAGAAACTTTATTTTAGATGAACATCCTGATGCAATTATCAACATTATTGATGCTACTAATTTAGAGAGAAACTTATATTTAACAACTCAATTATTAGAAATGAATGTTCCAATGATTTTAGCTCTTAACATGATGGATTTGCTTAAGAAAAATCAAGAAGTTATTGATGTTAAAGCATTGGAAAATAAATTAGGCATTCCAGTAGTTGAGATTTCTGCTTTAAAAGAAGAAAATCTTGATACTTTAATGCAAAAAGCCTATGAAATGGCTAAAAACAAAACAAGAAAACCATTTACTATTTTACAAGGCACTAAATTAGAACCATTAGTAAATAAATTGGAAAAGATTTATCAAGAAAATGGTGTTACTAATTCTTTATTTCATACAATTAAGCTTATTGAAAATGATGAAATTGAAGTTAAATCTGTTGAAAAAGATAAAGAATTATTAAAGATTGTAAATGATTTTAAGGCTAATTATAAGGATGAAACCTTTGGTAATGACTTTGAAGCTATTGTAGCTGATGATCGTTATAAATACATTTCAAATAATCTTGCTTCTTGTAAAAGCAAAATAAAAGGTGCTAAAGAAGATGTTAAAAAACAAGATGAAAATTTAACTGTTTCTGATAAGGTTGATAGGGTTTTGACAAATAAATATGCCGGTATTCCTATTTTTGCTTTTATTCTTTTTATAATTTTCCATCTTACTTTCTCAGCTAACTTTTTATTTTTACAACCAGCTGTTAGTAATTTAGAACCTACTTTAGCAGGTACTACTTGGGAAGGTCTTGTTGTTTCTGGTGATGGTATTGCTTCACCTGGTGTTTTCTTACAAACGCTATTAGTAGGTACTACTGATTGGTTTACTGATGTAGTTAGAGGTTGGATGGCTAATCAGGCTGAATGGGCAACTGGCCTATTATGTGATGGTATCTTAGCTGGTCTTTTCTCTGTTTTATCTTTCTTACCTCAAATTTTATTGCTTTTCTTATTTTTCTCTATTTTAGAAGATTCTGGTTATATGGCTCGTGTTGCCTTTATCTTAGATAGAATCTTTAGAAAATTTGGACTTTCTGGTAGAGCCTTTATGCCAATGATTATGGGATTTGGTTGTTCTGTTCCTGCTATGATTAATACTCGTACATTAGCTGATGCTAATGAAAGAACTGCAACTATTAGAGTTATTCCTTTCTTCTCATGTGGTGCTAAGTTACCTATTCTAGCTTCTGTTGGTGCAAATATTGCTTCAATGGCTGGATTATCTAACCCTGATATTATTACTTGGTCTATTTACTTATTTGGTATGGTTGTTGCTATTGTTGCTGTTTTAGTAATGAGACATACAACTATGAGAGGTGAAGTTCCACCATTTATTATGGAATTACCTAGTTACCATTTACCTCAACTTAGAGCTTTATGGATCCATGTTTGGGATAAGATTAAACACTTTATAAAGAAAGCTTTTACTATTATCTTAGTTTCAAACATTCTTATTTGGGTTTTAGCACATGTTTCTGTTTTATGGAATCAATTCTTACCTGATGATTTAATTGCTGGTTCATTAACTGTTAATGCTGATGGTACTGTTACTCAAACTTTAGGTTCTATAATTTATTATATTGGTACAATATTACAACCTATATTTACTCCTTTAGGATTTGGTAGTCAAAACGTCTATATGTGGGTCTTTGTTGTATCTGCTATTATGGGCTTAATTGCTAAGGAAAATGTTATTTCTAGTATGACAGTCTTGGCCTTAGTTGTTTCTAAAGTTGTTGTACCTGAAGATGATGGTAATGCAGCTGTTGAAGCTATGATTCAAGCTACTAACATCGGTATTCCTGGTTTACTTGCTTACATTTCATTTAATTTACTTACTATTCCTTGCTTTGCTGCTACTGGTACTGCTAAAGCAGAATTACCTAAAGGTAAATTTGTTGGAACCGTAGTTTTCTGGTTAGTTACTTCTTATAGTGTTTCTTCAATGTTTTATATGATTGGAACTTGGTGGTGGACTTTATTTATTTACATTGCTTTAATTGCGTTGATTGTTGTTTTAGTCCATTTCTATTACAAGAATAAAGATAAAACATTAAAGGCTAGTAATTAATTATGAATGCAGTTGAGATTTTATTAATTATCGCTTGTGTATTAATTGTTGGTTCTTTCTTTATAAATTACTTTTATAAAAAAGCTAAAGGCATTCACACTAGTGGATGTGATTGCTCATCTAGTCGTAATTTATTAAAAGAATATAATAAAAAATACCATAAAAGAGGTAAGTGCTGCTGCAATAAAAACAATTGTAAATAGTTAATATTAAGAATGAAATACTCCTTCCAAATTAATATGGTTAGGAGTATTTTTTTAATTAAAAAAGCCTATTAGTAATAAAATACTATTAGGCTTAAATTAATATTTAATTAGCAATTATACCCTTTAAAATGTGGAATATCTAATAACCCATTTTTAAAGGAATCAGTAAGTTCACCTTGGATTAAAGGTAAAGCATAATCAACAAATTCACTAGTGATGTTGTTGCCTTCTTTGTTAATCATACTTAATGGTAATTTCTTTTCTATATTAGCTACTTCAGATAAATGGACAGTAGAATAACTAACTAAATATGGATTAGAAGATTCTCTTTGTATGGTAATCATTACATCAGTTAAACCATTTAAGGCTTGTTCTACTGCTTTTTTACCAACTTCAATACCTTCTAAAATATCAGTTTTAGAAGCGATTCTTCCTGCGGCTCTTTGTAAGAAAGAAAACTCAACAGGTAAAGAAGGAAGTTCTAGAGTATCTTTAACATTTTGAGATAAAACTTGGCAAACTCCACCTAATCTAAAGTGACCAAAGGCGTCAACTTTTTTACCAACTTGGAAAATAAAGTTGTGATCTTTATCAACAATTCCTTCACTTACAGCTACTAAGCATCTTTTCTTTTTACTATATACTTTAGAAACATCTTCATAGAATTTATCCATATCAAAGGCAACTTCAGGAACATAAATTAAGTCAGGGCCATAGCCGACTAAATTAGCTAAACTAGATGAAGCAGCTAACCATCCAGCATGTCTACCCATAATTTCAACTACTATTACTCTTCCTAATGGATATGATGCATTATCTAAGTCTATATCAATCATGGCATTAGCAATAAACTTGGCAGAAGACCCATAACCTGGAGTGTGATCAGTATGAGGTAAATCGTTATCGATTGTCTTAGGAATTCCAATAACTTTACATTCATAATTTACAGATTTTAAATAATTAGAAATCTTGTTACAAGTATCCATGGAATCATTTCCACCATTGTAGAAAAAATATCTAATGTTGTATTTTTTTAAGTTTTGGAGTATTTTTTTATAATCCTTTTCAGAATCTTTTACATCCTGCAACTTGTATCTAACATTACCAAAAAAAGCACCTGAAGTATGTTTTAGTTTGTTTAATTCCTTTTCATCGTAGTTTGTGACATCGATTAAATCATCATTAATTGCTCCTAAAATACCATGGTGCATCATGTAGATTTTTTCTATGGATTCTGGATGTTTTTTCCCTTCTAAAATAACTCCTAAACAAGAAGCGTTAATAGCAGAAGAGGGACCACCTGATTGTCCATATAGAATATTACCTTTTAGCATAAATAACCTCCGTAATTTAATTATACTAAATTTAATTGTTTATTTTTGATAAAAATTAAAATTAATCAATATTTTAATTATGTTTAAAATATTTTTATAATTAAAATTAAAATATCTCTTTAAAAAAGATAATAAAGAAACTAAAATTATAAGGTATGAATACTTCAAAAAAGATAAAAAATTTAAGCTTAATAAACACTCGTGATTTAACAGGAATAAAAACTCAAGACAATTTATTAATTAAAGAAAAAAGATTAATTCGTTCTGGTAAATTATCTAATGCCAGTTTAAAGGATTTAGATATTTTAAAAAATGAATATAATTTAAATTTAGTAATTGATTTAAGAAATGAAGTTGAAAAGAAACAAACTCCTGATTTATTACCATCAGGTGTTAATTTAATTGAAAAACCTATTCTTGTCTCTTCGCATATGGGAATGACTCATGAAGAAAAAATGTCAGATAAAGAAGCACTAATTGATTTTGTTAATAGAGTATTATCTCAAGGTGATGGTATTTCTTATATGAAAAATCTTTATTCTTATTTTGTTTTGGATAAGCATTGTTTAAAGATGTATAGTGAGTTTTTACAAATAGTAAAGGATCATCAAGAAGGCTCTTTACTTTTTCACTGTTCAGTTGGAAAAGATAGAGCAGGAATAGCTGCAGCTTTTATTTTAAAGCTTCTAAATGTATCAAATAGTGATATTATTGAAGATTATTTACTTACAAATAAGTATGTGTTAGAAGATGTTAATAAGAAGGTCGGTTTTTTGAAAACAAAAATTAATAATCCACTTTTAGAAACTTGTTATTTTAATTTATATTTAGCTAAAGAAGAATACATAACTTATCTTTTTGATTTGATTGATAAAAACTATGGATCTTTTAATAATTTTAGAAAAGAAGCTTTAAAATTCAATGATGAAGATATGGAAAAATTGAAAGCTAATTATTTAGCTTAAAGTAATTTCCAAAATCATCATTATTGCAAAACCTATCATAAATGACCAAAGGCCATAATGTATATAATTTCCTCTTCTTGCTTCAGGAAGTAATTCTTCAATGGTAACATAAAACATAGCACCAGCAGCGAAGGCTAATAAATAAGGTAAAGTTACTGTTAAATATGAAGCTAGAAAGAAAGTTAATATTCCAAAAATTGGTTCAACAATTCCTGAACTAACACCAATTAAAAAAGCTTTATTTTTGCTTAATCCATCTTCTAAAAGTGGAATAGAAACTGCTGCTCCTTCAGGAAAATTTTGAATTGCGATACCTATTGCTAAAGATAAGGCTGACATCATTGCTACTTCACTTTGATTAGTAAAAGCTAATCCACAGGCTAATCCAACAGCTATTCCTTCTGGGATGTTATGCATCGTAACTGCTAAGAAAAATTTAGTGTTTTTAGTTATTTTATTTGTTTTTATTCCTTCTTCTTCATCACTTGTTTTATGAAAATGAGGAATAATTTTATCAAGTAAATATAAAAATAGACCACCAAAAAGGAACCCACCAACTACTGGTAAAAAAGCTAGTTTGTGATATGTTTTTGTTGCTTCTTCAATAGCAGGATTTAAAAGTCCAAAAAAAGAGGCAGCAATCATTATTCCAGAAGCAAGACCAATAATTATATTATTTGTCTTATCAGAAAAATTCTTCTTAAAAAAGAAAACGAGCATAGAGCCTAAAGTTGTCGCTATGAATATTAAAGATAATGAGATAATAGTAATATTTAAAGGAGTTAAATTCATAACTTTATTTTACCAAAAATTAACTTTTGAGTAATAAAAAATACCCTAACTTTTTGTATCAAAATGAGGTGAACCCATAATCCTAGATAAAACAGGTAAGGGCTCCACTTTAAGTTAAGTTTAGGGTATTATTAATTTAATTTATTTAATTAGTCTACTTTAACTTTAACAACGACTTTCTCGACATGAACATCTTTAGTCTTTATCATTGGTTGATGTAAATCATTTGGATAAACAATAGCCATAAAACCAGCTCTTAATTTAATAATAGCATCAAGTTCACCATCAAATTTTTCAACATCCTTTACTGGATTATAAGCGATTTTAGAAGTGATTCCTTGTTTTCTTCTATCAGCATAACCTATAGATTCTTCACCAGAGACTACTAATTGGATGTCTAAATAATGTAAATGGCCTTCTAAAGTAGTTTGTTCTAATTCTTTTGGTTCATAAGAGAGTCTATTTAAATAGACATTATCACCATCTATAACAGTTTTTCCTAAAGGAAGAGCGAGTAAATCGTGGGTTTTAATAAAGTGAATAGCTTCTTTTAAGTTTTTAGAAGTATAATCTTCTTCTTTTAAATCATCAATGTTAGTTACAATCATATTTAACTCCTTTTACATTAATTATTATATAACTTTATAGGCAAACATCACCTAATGTTATTTGACAAAATTTTATTAAATCACTGCTTTTTAAATTTACTTGTTCACCTCTAACCCCAGCAGAAATGAAAACTTTATCAATATCTTGTAAATGTTGATCTGCATAGGTTTTAAAATGCTTTTTCATCCCAATAGGTGAACAGCCACCACGCAAATAACCTGTTAAGTGTTCTAATTCACTAACATGGATCATTTCTACTTTTTTGTTTTGGCTAAGTTTAGCAAGTTTTTTTAAGTCTATTTCCTTATCTACAGGAATTAGACATACTAAATAACCTGTTTTATCACCTTTTAAAACAAGGGTTTTATAAACAAATTTTGCATCTTGATTTAGCTCTTTAATAACATGAAGACCAGAAAGATCATCTTCGGTGTAATTATAAGTTTGAGTAGTATAACTTATTTTGGCTTTATCTAAAAGTCTTAACGCGTTAGTTTTTTGCATTATTGATAATCAGCAACATTAGTTTGCTCTAATAGATATTTTTTATTTTCTTCGCTTAAATTACCTCTAGAGAGTTTATAAGCGGAGACTAAAGGAATCCAATTAAAGACTTCTTGTTTAGCTATTTGACTCTTTCTTAGAACGAGTTTTAAATAGTTTTCGGCAATTATTTGTTTACCATCTAAAACGAAATTTAAATAAGTTAAAGCAATATCAGAAACTGGATCACCTTTTCTAGCATGAGCCCAGTCGATAATATAAAACTTATTATCACTAGTAACAATGATATTTTCAGGAGTAAAATCAAAATGGACTAAATTGTTAGCTTTTTTTAAGGAATTAAGTCTAACATGTAATTCATAGCGTGAAGAAGCAGAAATTTCTTGATCTAACATATCAATTCTTTCAGCTAATAAGGAATTAACAGATTGTAATTTCAAAGCTTCTTGCTTATTCATTTCTAGTTGGAGCTTTACAAAAGCATCTAAATATTTTGAAAGATTAGTAGGATCATTATTCATTTTTTCAGCTAATGTTTCACCTTCTACATAGGAAGAAACTAAGCACCAATCATCATTTAAAGTAGATACTTCTTCGACATGTGGTAAATTAATTGCATTTAATTCTTCCACACGTGCTTGTACTACACCTTCTTGTAAGACTTCACTTTTTTTAACTAAGTTGTGGTTAAAAACCTTTATTAAAGATTTTTCATCTTTAGAAAGGTAAATGGTTTTATTTTGTCTTTGTAATAAGACTTTGCCAAGTTCTTTCATTTTTTTCTCCTATTTGCCATAGTAGGCTTCTAAATATAATTCTTTAATTTCACTTACTAGTGGATAACGTGGATTAGAAACAGTACATTGGTCGTTAAAAGCGGCTAATGACATTTCATCTAATGTTTTTAAGAAATCTTCTTCTTTAATACCATACTCTTGAATTGAGCTTGGAACTTCTATATCTTTCTTTAAATCTTTAATTTTTTCAATTAATTTATTAAATACTTCTAAATCATCTTTACCACTTAAACCTAAATAACGTCCTAAAGAGGCATATTTTTCTAAAGCTTTTGGATGATCATATTGAGGGAAGGTTCCCATTTTTGTAGGATTATCACTAGCGTTAAATTTCATTACAGGAATTAAACACATACAAACACAAAGTCCATGTGGGATATGGTGATAAGCACCTAATTTATGCCCTAAAGAGTGGACAATACCTAAGAAAGCATTAGCAAAAGCAATACCAGCTAAGGAAGAAGCGTAAGCCATTTCTTCTCTAGCTTTTGGATCTTTATAACCATTATGATAAGCAGATGGGAGATATTTAAAGACCAAATCTACTGCTTTTAAAGCATATGGATCAGTATAGTCAGATGACATCATACTTACTAAAGCTTCAATAGCGTGAGTTAAAACATCAACGCCGCTAGCTCTAGTTAAACCCTTAGGAATATTCATCATTAAATCAGCATCGACTATAGCCATATTAGGCATTAATGCATAATCAGCAATAGGATATTTAGTGCCGGTCTTTTCATCAGTAATAATAGCAAAAGGAGTAGCTTCTGAACCAGTACCTGCGGTAGTAGGAATAGCTACAAACATAGCTTTAGTTCCTAATTGAGGGAAATTATAGACTCTTTTTCTAATATCCATGAAGTCCATAGCCATATCTTCAAAATTGACTTCTGGGTGTTCATACATAATCCACATAATTTTACCAGCATCCATTGGAGAGCCACCACCTAAGGCAATAATACAGTCTGGCTTAAATAAGCTCATTTCATGAGCACCTTGTTTAGCACAGGCTAAAGTAGGATCAGGGCTGACATCAAAGAAAACTTGGTAAGTTAATCCTAATTCTTCTAAGATATCAGTAACGCATTTACTAAAACCAGATTCGAATAAGAAGTGATCAGTAATTAACATTACTCTAGATTTATGATGAACATCTTTTAATTCTCTTAAAGCTGGCTTTAAGCTTCCACGCTTAAAATATAAATCGTGAGGTAATTTCATCCACAACATATTTTCTCTCCTTTCAGCGACATGTTTGTGATTTAACAAGGCATTAACACCAACGTTTTCAGAAATGGAGTTACCACCCCAAGAACCACAACCTAGGGTTAAAGAAGGTGTTAATTCAAAATTATATAAATCACCTATACCACCTTGGCTAGAAGGAGTATTTACTAAGATTCTGCATGTTTTCATTTTGTTAGCAAAATAATCAATCTTAGCTTGTTCAGTTTGCTCATGTAAATAAATAGAAGAAGTGTGACCTAAACCACCTTGTTCAATTAAATGTTCAGCCATATTAACTGCTTCTTCAAAGTTTTCTGCTTTATACATTGCTAAAACAGGTGAAAGTTTTTCATGAGCGAATTCTTCTTTGAAATCAGTTTCTTTTACTTCACCAATTAAAACTTTACGATCGCTAGGAACATTTTCTAAGCCAGCCATTTTTGCAATAGTAGTTGCCTTTTGACCAACAATATTAGAATTTAGGGTTCCGTTAATAACAATGGTATGTCTAACTTTATCTAGATCTTTACGAGGAATAATGTATCCGCCATATTCTTCTAAGGTCTTTTTGAATTCATCATAAACATCTTTTAAAACAATTACTGATTGTTCAGAAGCACAAATCATACCATTATCAAAAGATTTAGAATGAATAATTGAGCTAGCCGCTAGTTTTAAATCAGCAGAAGAATCAATAATTGCAGGAGTGTTACCAGGACCAACGCCTATAGCAGGTTTACCAGAAGAATAGGCAGCTTTAACCATACCAGGACCACCAGTAGCTAAGATAGTATCGCAAGATCTCATTAGTAAATTTGAAAGTTGAACACTAGGTTCATCAATCCAACCGATAATACCTTCAGGAGCCCCAGCTTTGATAGCGGCATTTAAGACGACTTTTGCAGCTTCAATTGTTGATTTTTTAGCTCTTGGATGAGGTGAAAAAATACATCCATTTCTAGTTTTTAAGCAAAGTAAGGCTTTAAAAATTGCAGTAGAAGTAGGATTAGTAGTAGGAACAATACATGCAATTACACCAATTGGTTCTAATAGTTCATAATAACCAGCAGAAGGATCTTTTTTAACAGTGCCAACAGTTTGCCAATTTTTATATTTGTTATAAATATATTCACTTGCAAAATGGTTTTTTATAACCTTATCTTCCATTACACCCATCTTTGTTTCCTCAGCTGCCATTTGTGCTAATGGAATTCTCATTTTATTTGCGGCAAGACTTGCTTGGTAGAAAATTTCATCAACTTTTTCTTGTGAGAAAGTAGCAAACTCTTCTTGCGCTTTTCTTACATTAGAAAGTAATTGATTTAAACTTTCTTCATCTTTGACATAAACTTTTTCCATAATTACCCTCGTATAAGTCCTTTCATAACTTCTATTATAATATATTAATCGTTCATTATTAAAGTATTAAGGGAAAATAATAAAAAAAGTTTTTAAATTTAAAATTTTAAAATAAATAAATTAATATTTAATAAATTTATTTAATTTCATTGATTTTTTAAAAAATAATATCATAATTTTCAAAATTAAAATTCAATGTCGAGTTATCTGTAATTTTATAATAAATGTATCTTAAATAAGTTTCACTTTTATTGTTATTATTTTCGTTAGTAAAAGTATCATAAACCCAAGTGTAGTTAAATGATTTATTAGTTTCAGTATTATTACATGACATTGAATAATACCAAGTTCCTTGTTTTTGATAATATTTAAAATTATATTCTAAAGAAGGAAGATTTTTATTGTCGTTTTCTTTATATTTTTTTAAATATGAAAGCATTTCATTATAAAGTTCAAAGGCCTTTGACTGATAAGTGTTTAAAAGCTTTTTTTCTTGCTCATATTCTTCTTTAGTGGATTCATAATAAGTTGCTAAAGAAAGTTCTTCATCAGAACGAATACCGACAGCTTTTTGATAAATATATTCTTCTCCTTTTTTGGTTTCCATAAACCAATATGAGCCAGGGTTTTCTTCATTACCATAATTGTTACCAATATAAACATGGTAAATATAGTTTGTTTTTCCTTCTTCGGTGTAACTTTTTTTGATTCGCTGAGTTACGTTATTATTACTATTATTATCGCCTTTTTTAGTATTTACCATGCTAGGTTCTACTAAAGGAGTTAAATCTTCTTTTACTGAATTAATATCAAATTTTCCTTCTTGATTATCAAATATTGAAGAATTACAAGAACATAATAGTGTAGATAATAAGATACATGTTGTTAAAAATTTTTTGTTCATACTTTTAAAGTTTAAATTAAAATTTTAAAAAAGTCTCTAGTTTTTTATTTAGAGACTTTAATTCTTATAAAATTTTATTAGTATTTATTGAGGTTGTTTACCAATATAAGCTAAAATACCACCATCAACGTAGAGAATATGACCATTAACAAAATCAGAAGCTTCACTAGCTAAGAAAACTGCTGGACCTTGTAAATCTTCAGGAGTACCCCATCTTCCAGCTGGTGTCTTAGAAACGATGAATTGATCGAATGGATGACGGGAACCATCAGGTTGTCTTTCTCTTAAAGGAGCGGTTTGAGGAGTGGCAATATAACCAGGACCAATACCATTACATTGAATATTGTACATACCATATTCAGAGCAAATGTTTTTAGTTAACATTTTTAAGCCACCTTTTGCAGCAGCATAGGCAGAAACAGTTTCTCTACCTAATTCAGACATCATTGAGCAAATATTGATAATTTTTCCATGACCTTCTTTAATCATATTTGGAATTACAGCTTTAGAGCAAATGAATGGACCAACAAGGTCAATATCAATAACTTGTCTAAAATCTTCAACTGGCATTTCAGTCATTGGAACTCTTTTTATGATACCAGCATTATTAACTAAAATATCAAGATGACCAAATTTTTCAATGATTTTGTTAACAAATTCTTTAACAGCTTTTTCATCAGTAACATCACAAATACCGCCGAAAGCGTCAATACCTAATTCTTTATATGATTTTAAACCTAATTCTAATTTATCTTGGTTGCGATCATTAAAAACAATTTTTGCACCCATTTTGGCAAATGCAGAAGCAATACCAAAACCGATTCCATAACTAGCACCAGTAACCCAGGCGACTTTCCCTTTTAAACTAAAACTTTTAGAAATATCCATTCTTTTCCCCTTTCCATATTTCATAACTTATATTTTATTCTATATTGTAATTTTTATCAATTCCAAGAAAATTTCTTTTTAAGTTTTACAAAAGTTACTAGAGAAAACAGATTTTTGAATTCAATGATTTTATTGTTATCATCTTTAAATGTTCCACTCATAAAACCATAATTTGACTCTTTATGATATTTTATAAAATATCCAGATGAAAAAGATGAGTGCTTAATAACTGAAAAAGTTAAAGATAAACGTCCATCGAGTGATTTAAAATGCCAAAGTTTATTAATATCATCAATAGTAGGAACTATCTTTGGAATATCATATTCAATTTCACCGATTTTATAAACTTTAGAATCAATAGCTAAATAATTTTCAAATTCTTCTTGAAAAAGATTAGTAAGACCAAACTTAAGATTCCAAGAAATAGTATGAGATAAATAGATGCCAGAGAAAAAAGAGTTATACCAATATAGTTTATTTGGTAAATGACCTTTAACAAAATCAGAAATACCATAGCTATTAGAATTAAAGTAAGCAGGTTTTTCACCTATTTTTATATAACCACTTACATCTAAATGAAGACCAATAGATGAATAAAACCATTTTTTTGGTTGAAAAAAAGGAGTAAATATTATTTCATTTTGTCTAAAGAATTTTAATAATTTTAAATTGACTTCTAAATTATTTTGTTCAAAAAATCTTTTAAAGACCGAAAGAATTTGGTAAGAATTATCATTTATTAAGAAATTAAAGACGGCTTTACCTTTTTTAATTTTTAAATCACTTGTCATATATGGCAAAGGAATAAACTTTTTTCCTTGAAAAGGATATATTTTTTCTCTTTTAGTTATTATTTTATTTTCTGTTAAATTAATGTAGTTTACACATAAATATATTTTTTTTCGTAAGTTTAAGACTCCTATATTAAAAATTTGTTCTTTTTTGAAAATATAAAAATAATCCCATTCAACTAATTCATTTAAGTGTTTAGGTGTTTGTTCTTGATTTTTTATTGCTTCAAAATTTTTTAATTTTATACTGACAGTTTCTGGTCTAGCCATATTAAATATTTTATCATGTATGATAGCTACTTTTTAAATTAAATAGAGTAAAATATAAATGTTTGGAGGATTTTTATGTATATTAAACCTTGTAAAATTACTTTAATCACTGGTTTTTTAGGCGCAGGAAAAACCACTTTAGTAAATTATATTCTCGCACATAATAAAGGCTATAAATGCGCAGTTTTAGTTAATGATATTGGCTCAGTTAATGTTGATGAAACTTTGATTGATAAAGGTGGCTTTGCTAATTTAAAGGATCAAAATCTTGTTGCTTTAACTAATGGTTGCATTTGTTGTACTTTAAAGAATCAATTGATTGATCAAATCTTTGAACTTATTAAACCACAAAAATTCGATCATATTTTAATTGAAGCAAGCGGAATTTGTGAGCCAATACCTATTGTTCAAAATATTTGTTATTCTTCTAATTTATATAGAGATCAATATAATCAAAGACTTTGGGAATTAGATTCAGTTATTTGTGTTGTTGATTCTTTAAGAATGAAGAATGAATTTAATTTAGGAAAAGATTTACTAACTAAAGAATATAAAAAAGATGATATAGGAACTTTATTAAAAGAGCAACTTGAACTTTGTCAAACTATTATTTTAAATAAAAATGATGAATTAAATAAGGATGAGCAAAAAGAGCTTTATAAAAATATTATGACTTTACAGCCAGGTGCTCAAATAATTTTAGCTGAACATTCGGAAGTAAATTTAGATGATATTTTAGACAAATCTTCTTTTGTTTTTGAAAGAGAATCTACTACTGATGCTTGGAAAGAAGAACTTGAAAATGAAGAAGAAGGAGAAGAAAATCCTGAAGTTTTAGAATATAATATTCAGACTTATTGTTATAAAGCTAGAAGACCTTTTGACTTAACCAAATTTCAAGAATTAGTTTTTGATAATCCTTTTATGAATACTATAATTAGAGCTAAAGGTTTAGTCTATTTTTCTATTGATTATGAAAATGCCTTTGTTTATGAAGCTAGTGGAGCTAGTAGATCCATTCAACCTTTTGGTAAATGGGTTGGTGCAACAAATAGTGAAGATATTAAATCAATATTGAAACAAAATCCTAAACTAAGAAAAGAATGGGATGAAAAATATCAGGATCGTAAACAAGAGATAGTTTTTATCGGACAAAACTTGGATAAAAATAAATTAGAAAATCTACTAAATAGTTGTTTAACAGATTAAATTGATGCCTAAAGTTGCTTTAGGCATTTTTAATATTTTTAAAAGTAACAAAAAACTTTATAATTATAATATAGAGGAGAAAATATATGAGTTATATAATTACAATTGGTAGACAATATGGGTCAGGTGGAAGATTTATTGGTCAGGAACTTGCTAAAAAATTAAATATTAAATTTTACGATAATAATTTATTAGAAAAAGTTGCAGCTGACTCAGGTCTTTCTATTAGTTTTATCCAGTCTCATGAAGAAAAGAAAGATTCTATTTTTGCTTATTTAGGTCTACCAGAAGGAAGTAATTTTTTAGCTGCTTCACAAAGAGTTTCTATTGCTCAGTTTGACACAATTTCTCGTATTGCTCAGTCTAATGAATCATGTGTTATAGTTGGTCGCTGTGCAGATTATATTTTAAGAGAATATAAAAATTTAGTTAGTGTTTTTATTCATGCACCAATTGAGGAAAGAATTGCAAGAGCTCAAAAATTTTATAATTTAAATGTTAAAAAAGTAGATGATTATATAAGAAAAATTGATAAGAAAAGAGCAGCTTATTATGATTACTTTACTAATAAATCATGGGGAAGTGCAGATTCTTATGATTTATGTCTCGATTCTAGTATTGGTATTAATGAATCTGTTCAACTTATTGAAGATTTTTTGAAAATTAAATTAAAAGATAAAGTGAAGTTTTAATCATATATTTAAAATATCAATATAAATTAAAAAGGACTTTCTTAGTTTGAAAGTCCTTTTTGCATTTACTTAATTTTATTAACTGAGGCGTCGTAAATAGAAGAAATAGCTTCATCAAGGTGATGATCAAATTCTTCATCAGTTTGTTGATAACGTAAATTTTCTAATAATGCACGAGAGAAAGAAGCAATTAATGTTGGGCAGTGCTTTAATAATTTATTTGCTTCATCACGTGAATAGCCACCAGATAAAGCTACAATTTTAACAACATGAGGGTCTTTACTTACATCATCCCATAAGTGAGGATTAACTGGGATTGAAATCTTAATCATGATTTTAACGTCATTAGGAAGTTTTTTAATTTTTTCAACAAATAAATCGTGGAGTAAAGCTTCAGATTTTTCTCTATCAGGAGCAGTGATTGTTGTTTCAGGTTCTAAAATAGGAACTAAACCATATGAAGCAATTTTTAAACCAATTTCGAATTGTTGATCGACAATTTCTTTAATACCTTTTTCATTAAATGAGTTGATAACTGATCTCATTTTGGTACCAAAGATATGATGAGAAACAGCTTTCTTTAAGGTTTCATCTAAAGTAGGCATTGGTTTCATTAATTTGACACCATCTTTTTCTTCAGCTAAGCCTTTATCTACTTTCAAGAATGGAACAATGTGTTTCTTTTCCCATAAGTATTCACTAGTACCAAGACCATCGATAGTACCATCCATAGTTTTTTCAAATAAGATAGCAGCAATTACTCTTTTTGAAGTGAATTCTTTTGATTTAATTACTCTAGTTCTCATCTCGTGAATTAAATCAAACATTTTCTTATCATCATGAACGCCATTTACTGAATACATGTCTTCAGTAACACCATAGCCTTTTAAAGCTTTTGGAGTAGATCCACCGGATTGGTCAAGAGCGGCAATAAAACCTTTACCCTCTTCCATTTGTTTTAACATTTCTTGATTAATTGGCATAAAACCTCCCTCTTATATATACATATAGTATCACTATTAATAAGAAATTTTAAGCATAATTTTAAAATGCAAGTGTGTAAAATTTAATATTGTTTTAATTTTTGATTATTTATTAAGTATTTTCATTTAAAAGAAATAATTACTTAGTTTACTAACTTTTTTATTCTTTACTCTTGTTTTATTTCTTTTTTAGGATTATTATTAATCAGTAGTAAAAGTCGTATATCTCTAGAAATATGGTCTAGAAGTTTCTACATCTATCCCGTAAAGATAGATACTATGGCTGTTAAGTATTTTATCATTTTATAGCACTTTGATAGCTTTCTTAATTGGCACGATATTCTACTACTGGCTTTTATAGAAAGGAGAAAATTAATGGAAGCTAAGTCAAATGGTGTCTTATCAAAAATTGATAATGGCATTAATTCTTTTTTTCACTACAAAGAACAAAAATCTTCTTTTAGTCGTGAGATTTTAGGTGGATTAACTACCTTTTTTGCAATGAGCTATATCATTGCTGTTAATCCTTCAATACTCTCTAATGCAGGTATTGAATGGGGTGCTGTTTTTATTGCAACTTGTATCGCTAGTATTATTGGAACTATTATTATGGCTTTAGTTGCTAATGTTCCATATGCTCAAGCCCCAGGTATGGGTTTAAATGCCTTCTTTACTTATACTATTTGTTTAGGTTTAAATTTCACTTGGCAACAAGCTTTAACTATGGTCTTTATTTGCGGTATTATTAATGTTTTAATTACTGTTACTAAAATTAGAAAATTAATAATTAAATCTATACCTGAAAGTCTACAAAGTGCTATTTCTGGTGGTATAGGTATTTTCTTAATTTATTTAGGTTTCTTAAATGTTGGTTTTATTAATTTCTCTTCTGGTGTTCCTGCAATGACTAACATTTCTACTGTTTCTTTAGGCGTCTTTGTTTTTGGTTTATTACTTTGTATTATTTTAAATATTTTAAAAGTTAAAGGTGCAATGATTATTTCTATTATTGTAACTACTTTATTCGGAATGATTCCTTTTAATGGTGTTCAAGCTACTAATACTTCTGCTAGTATGATTTCATTTACCGATGCTTTTGAAGCTTTACCTTCTACTTTTGGTGTTATTTTTACTCACGCTGGTTTTGGTTCTTTATTTTCAAATCCATTAATGATTCCAGCTGCTTTAATTTCTATTTTCGCTTTCTCCATGTCTGATACTTTTGATACTATTGGTACTTTTATCGGCACTGGAAAGAAAAGTGGTATTTTCTCTGAAGAAGATTTAAATTCATTAGAAAATTCTAAAGGCTTTAAATCAAAAATGGATAAAGCATTATTTGCTGATTCAACTGCAACTAGTATTGGTGCAATTTTTGGTACTTCTAACACTACTACTTTTGTTGAATCTGCCGCTGGTATTGGTGCTGGTGCTAGAACTGGTTTAGCTAGTTTAGTTACTGCAATTTGCTTTGGCTTATCTATTTTCTTAGCTGGTCCTATTTCTGCTATTCCTTCTTCTGCTACTGCTCCTTGTTTAGTTGTTGTTGGCTGTATGATGTTAGCTAACTTTAAAGAAATTAATTGGACAAAACTTGAAGAAGCTATTCCTGCTATGTTTGCTAGTATTTCAATGGCTTTAGTTTATTCTATTTCTTATGGTATTGGTTTAGGTTTTATTTCTTATGTTTTAATTAAAGTTACTTTATATTTTAAGGATCTTTATTTATTTAATAAATCTACCGATGAAAATAAGGTTAAACCTAAATTAGAAATCTCAGTTATTTTATGGGTTGCCACTTTCTTGTTCTTGCTTAACTTTATTTTATTACCAATAATGAATTTAATTTAAAGGAGAAAATCAATGAAAAAACAATTATTATCCTTAACTTTTGCTACTCTTACTTTATTAAGTTTAGCAAGTTGTGCTGAAGGTCCAAAAGAAAGAATTTGCTTTGATATTTTAGAAACAGGTCTTACTAAAGAAGTTTTAAAACAAATGGATTTATCTAATGGTAGAGCAAATTATGCTTTATTAGATACAACTGATAAAGGAACTAATGGTTTTTGCCAAATAACTGATAATAAAGAAAATCCAACAACTTATACTGTAACCTTTGTTTATGATGGTAAAAATCAAAAAGATATAAATTCATATACTGAAATTTCTGTAGATGAAGAAAATAAGGCTTATAATAATACAAAAATTACTGTTTCTTCAACTGTTACTACTTTTGTAACTTTTGATACTGCTTTAAATTTTGTTAATTGGTTAGCTTAATAAGTTAGTATATCAACTAAAAAAGGCTGCTTTTAATTAAGCAGTCTTTTTAGTTTGATTTTTTCTAGAAGTTGTTTTTCTCGTAGTTTTTTTAACTGTTTTTTTAGTGCTAGTTTTTCTTGTTACTTTTTTGTTTTCTTTAGCTTTTTTATCTTCTTCGATAATTTCTTTTTTATATGCGTCAAATTCTTTGCTATTGCATAAAACAAAATGTTTTGGACTTACTTCTTGGAAACTAGGCTTATCAGTTGAATAATCATGTTGAGATGGATCATAATGAATTCTTTGTCTAGTCTTTTCAAATAGAGGATCAGGTTTAGGAATTGCCGATAATAAAGCTTTAGTATACGGATGTAAAGGATGTTTAAATAATTCATCAGCACTAGCTAATTCTACTAAGTTACCATAATACATAACAGCGATTCTATCAGAAAAATATTTAACTACGGATAAATCATGAGCAATAAAGATAATAGTTAAACCGAATTCTTTTCTTAAATCATTTAAAAGATTAATAATTTGCGCTCTAATAGAAACATCTAAACCTGAAATTGGTTCATCTGCAATAATTAAATCAGGTTGCATAATTAAAGCTCTTGCAATACCGATTCTTTGTCTTTGACCACCAGAGAATTCATGAGGATATCTATTAGCATAATCAGGAATTAAACCGACTTTATTTAAAATTGAGGCAACCATATCTTTATAGGAAGGAAGATTTTTTATTTCTTCTTCACATTTTACTTTTAGTTCTTCTTTCTTGTTTGAATCAGTTTCTTCCTGTATTAGTTTATGATATTTTCTTGTTACTTTGTCTCTTTGAATTTTAGCAAAATTTTGAATTTTTAAACCTTCAGCAATAATATCATAAACAGTCATTCTAGGATCTAAAGAGTCTATAGGATCTTGGAAGATCATTTGCATTTTTGTTAAAAGATGCTTATCAACATGCTTATTATCATAATTGTGTTGTTTAATTTTTTCTTTTTGGACTCTTTCAGTTTCTTTAATATGAAGCTTAATATTGTCAATTTGAATCTTATATTTATTTTTAATTTGATTAATAGTTGTTTGATCAGGAGTAGTTTTCTTTACAAATTGTGCTATTTCGGCATCACATTGTTCTTTTAATTCTTTAATTTTATTTTTTCCACGAACATTCGTCCATTTAATTTCTTTTTGATTCCAACGATTACCAGCAGCGATACGATAACCATTAAAATATACAGAACCTGATGTAGGAGCATGTAATCTAATTAATGTTCTTCCTGTTGTGGATTTACCACATCCAGATTCACCAACAATACCAAAAACTTCGCCTTTTTTAATATCGAAAGAAACATCGTGTACGGCTTTTAATTTAACTTTGTTTCTTCCTTTACCTAAAGTAAAATACTTTTTTAGATGACGGACAGATAAAATGATATTATTATCAACTAATTCTTGATCAAAAGTAACTTTTTTCAAACTTTTTTGTTCTTTTTTTGAAAGAGAGTCTAGTTCTTCTTGAATTTTATTTTTCTGTAAGTTGTTCATAGGTTACACCTGCCTTCTTTAAAGAGTTTTTAATTCTTGTAGTAACAATTTTTGGTGGCTCTACTTTAGGAGCACGTTCATCTAAAAGCCATGTTGCCGCATAATGAGTATCACTGACTTTGAAGAATGGTGGCATTTGTTTAAAATCAACAGCCATTGCATATTTACTACGTAAAGCAAAGGCATCACCAATTGGAGGGAAATTCATATTCGGAGGAGTTCCAGGAATAGCTTCAAGTTTCTCTTCAGAATCAATATCAGGAATGGAAGAAAGTAAAGCCCAAGTATAAGGATGCTTAGGATTGTAGAAAATATCATAACTAGTTCCATATTCAACAATTTTACCAGCATACATAACAGCAATGCGATCAGCCATTTCAGCTACAACACCCATATCATGAGTGATGAAAATACAAGAAAGATTTCTTTCCTTTTTAAGTTTATTAATAAGTTCAAGAATTTGTGCTTGAATAGTAACATCCAAAGCGGTAGTAGGTTCATCACAAATTAAAATTTCAGGATTAGCAATTAAAGCAATAGCAATGACAATTCTTTGTCTCATACCACCAGAGAATTCAAAAGGATATTGCTTAAAACGTTCTTTTGCTTGTGGAATACCAACTTCTGTCATAACAGATATGGCTTTGGCTTTTGCGTAAGCTTTAGTATATTTGATTTTTTCACAATAATTAGTAAATTTATTATTTTCTAATTCTTTTCTTTTCTTTTCTTTTAAGTCCAAAACAGGTTGAACGATATTTTGATAATTTTCTTTTTCTAATTTATCATAATTAGCTAAAATCTCATTAACTTCATTAGTGATTTCGTCACGTGTAATTAAGTGAGCATTTTTTAAATTATCAATTTTTTGATTTTTTTCTAATTCTAAAGTATTAATTTTATTATTGTATTCAAGTTTAGCATTTTTTATTTTTTCATCAATTTCTTTATCTGAAGGATATTTTTCAAGAATTTCTTTTTCTTTTTGATGATAAATTTTTAGTGCTTCTTCTTTGAATACTCTATTGTTTTCTTTAGCTTGAGCTTTTGCAGAATTAAGTTTTTCTCTAGCTTTTTTTAATAATGGAAGCTGTTCTTTTTTTATTTTTGAATAATTTTCCTTATTAATTTTTGCTTCTTTTTTGGCGTCTAATAATCTTTTGTTTAATTCTTCTTTAAGCTCATTTAATAAGATATTTTTGTATTCTAAAACTTCTTTTTTAATGATGTTTTTATCACCTGTTTTAAGTTTTAAATCAGCTTCTTTTTCTAAGCATTTATTTTCAATTTCATTTAATTTATTAATTTTGTATTTTTTAATATCACTCTTAGCGTTTTTTAATGATTTAGTTTCTAATTTTGCCTTAGTAATTATTGATTTAATATGGTTATAAGAAGAAAGCTCATTAATTATTTGATCTTCAAAACGAATTTTTAGACGATCCTTATTAATTAACATAGCTTCAGTAATTTGTTTTCCAATTCTTATAATTGGATTTAAAGCTGAGAGAGGATCTTGGAAAATCATTCCAATTTTATTTCCTCTAATACGATGATATTCTTCTTCTGAAATTTTAGTTAAATCTTCTCCACCATAAGTAATTGAACCTTTTCTTATTTTGGCAGAAGGAGGTAATATTCCCATTATTGTTTTACAAGAAACAGATTTACCAGAACCAGATTCACCAACTATACATAAAGTTTCTCCTTTAGCTAAATCAAAAGAGATTCCCCTAACAGCTTGGGTATAGCCTTCATCAGATTTAAAATCAACAGTTAAGTCTTTACAAGATAAAATGATGTTAGACATATTGCCTCCTTTTAATCGCTACCTTTTAAGTTTGGGTTTACTGAATCTCTAAGCCCTTGACCAAACATTTCAAAAGAAATAAGTAGTAAAGCCAAAATAACAGTAGGGAATATAATTAAATAAGTTGTAGGATTTAAATTAGAAATTGTAGAAATAGAAGACTGGTTAGATTGAATAATACGGCCTAAAGAATAAATATCAGTAAATCCTAAGCCTAAGAAAGATAAGCTAGCTTCTGAGTATATTACTGATGGAATCATTAAAACTGAAGAAGTAATAATTGTTCCTAAACCATTAGGTAAAATATGCTTAGAAATTAAGCGCGCATCACTAGCACCAAGGGTTCTACTAGCTAAAACATATTCATGTCCTTTAAAGCGGTAGAATTGAGTTCTAGTAACTGCTGCTGTTCCAATCCAGCCCGTTAAACACATTGCCAAAATAAAGATACCAATTGATCTTCCCCAATTAAGCATAAATAAAGTAATTACAACCATTAAAGGAATATAAGATAAAATATCAACAATTCTTTCCATGATGATATCAACAGTACCACCAAAGTATCCAGAAATTGAACCCCAAACAAGACCAAAAGCCATACAAATAATAGAAATGAAGATACCTAAACCTAAAGAATATAAAGTTCCTTGAGCAACAAGTTTAAGCATATCATAACCATTAACATCAGTTCCAAAGAGATGGATAGGCATGCTTGAATAACCTAATATTTTATAATTATAAGCATAACATTCTAAGGAGAAAACCCATCCTAAACCATTACGATAGGTAGTAAAGATTGAGTAAGGATGTTCGTTATCATCTACAATAATATAATTTTTAGAACTATCAAGTTCAGTAATTTTAATTTTTAGATTTTTAGTAGTACGAGGAGCATTAATAGTTCCATCATCATTTAATTGATAAGAAGTATTATTATCATCTGTAATTTCAAAGCTTATAGCCCCTTCTTTTGCTAAATTTTGTAACTGTAAAGCGCTAATAGCATTGCTGTTTGATAAAGAAAGTTTTCTTACACCATAAATTGCTATGTAAGGATCATAAGTAAATGAGGCAAAAGTCATTGTAGCTTGATATGGAACAACTGACTTGTCAGAACGATTCCATAAGCTAACTTTATCAGTCCCATCTTCTTTTAAAGTTATGTTATATAATTCTTCAGCATTTTTATCATTTAAAGTTAATTTTGCAAATTCTGAAGCATTATTTGCATTGGTTTCAATTTTAAAGCTGCTTAATACATTATCGTTAGTAGCTAAAAGTTTTAAACTAGCAGTATAAGTATTTAATTTACTTACTAAATTAGGATTTAATTTTTCCTTTAAAATACTATTAATTTCAAAATTATTATTGTTACCTAAGGAAATTTCTAAACTTGTTTTTCCTTCTTCACTTTCGCCAGCATCATTTAAATAAGAACCTGAACTATCTTTAGGTGATAAAGTTAAAATAAATTCAAATTCATTAGTAGAAAATTTGCTAGTAACATTATAAGTATTAGTGAATGTATATTCTAAATCATCAGTAAATAAATATTTTTCTTTTTTTAATGTGATTTCTCCGCCCCTAGCAAGTTTTGCAATATAATTTACTTTATTTTCATATGTTTCAATTTGACCAGTAATACCTTCTTCTACTAAGCTTGAACTACTTGAAAACTCAACTTTATTAGTTTCTTTATTGTAAGGAATATCTTTATATTTTAAGGTACCATCCCAGAATCCAGTTCCGGCATTAAATAATTTAGGTGGAAGATATTGTTCACTAGTATAAGTTCCATTAACATGTCCAGGTAAACTTACAGGTAAAATAATTGACATCAATAAAATAAAACCAATAATTATAAAACCGACTACTGAAGCTTTGTTTTTAACAAAACGCTTAAAAATATCTTTTAAATATGTTGTACGTTTAGACTGGAATTTTACTTCTTTAATTTCTTTATCTTTTTGGACGAATGTGAAATCAGAAGCTAGAATTTTATATTCTTGTTTAGTTTCCATTTTATTTTTCCCCCATTCTAATACGTGGATCTAAGAAGCCATAAGAAAGGTCTAAAATTATACCTGCTAATAAGCCAATAGTTGTAAAAACTGCCATATCCATCATTAAAACATTGTAATCTTTTGTGTTAATAGCACTTATAAATAATTGACCTATTCCAGGAATAGAATATATTGATTCCAAAATTGCTGAACCACCTAAAACTCCAACAATAGAAGCTAAAATTGATGGTAAAACAGGAACCATAGCATTTCTTAAAGCATGTCTAACAACAGTTTGTGATTTTGTTAAACCTTTTGTTCTTGCTAATAGTAAAAAGTCAGAAGACATAACTTCTGTTAATTCTCCTCTTACAACTCTTTGGTAAGAGCAAATACCAGAGAATGCTCCGGCCAAAACAGGAATAATATAGCCTAAAACCTTAGTGGCTTGAGGTGCAGTATCTTGCGGCCAAGTGGTTGGTAATACTTTTAATCCATAGCCGAAAATCATAACAAGTAAAGAAATAAATACAAAAGATGGAATAGAAATAAAGATCATATTTGTAATAGAAAGTACTCTATCCACTGGTCTATTTTTCTTTAAAGCAGCGATAATACCAAAGATAATTCCTAAAGGAATAGAAATTATAATAGTTATTAAATTAATATTAACAGAAACCCACAATCTTTTATTAATTATGTATCCGACATTTGCACCTTTTTCTATATATAAAGAAGTGCCCCAATTCCACTTAGTAAAGATATTAGAAAGCCATGACCAATATTGACTCATAATAGGATAAGAATAATAGTAAGTAGATACTCCAGTGTTAGAATCTTGGTAAACCCAATCATATTCTAAATTAGGGAGCATTACTGGACTTGTATAGGAATATCCAATATTTACTTGATTATCATAGAAATTTTTAATATCTGTAGGTAGTCCTACTGGAGGGTCTTCTTTAATTAGCTTAAGTAAAATAAATGTTACTGAAATAATAATAAAACCAGTAATGAAAGCTAGTAGTAATCTTTTAATTATATAAGTAAGCTTGTTCATTATTTTTTCCTTTCTTTTGTTAATAGTTTAGCAAAATTTTAAAATTATAGAAAAGAAGGTGAGTTACTAAAATTCACCTTCTTTTTATACAGAAAATTAAACTATTTAGAAATTAGAATCAGTACCAGTAACTAAAGTATAGTAGCTGCCATCAATGCCATTAACAGTAATATAGGCGCCTAAAGAAGTAGAAATAGTAATATTTTTGCCTTGTAATTTGTTATAAAATTCTTCACTTGCTTGATATGCGGCATTTTCATCTTCTCCATCATAGAAGTAGCTAGCAAATGATTCTTTATCAAAATCAACAGTAAGAGTATGTTTTTCAGTATCAGCAGTAGCAGATGCATTGCTAAGTGAAGCAGATTCGACTTCACTATTTTCATTTACAAAGGAGATAATTAAGCTAGAAACTACAACATTTTCAATTTGAAGATTAGATTCAGTAACTAAATCAGCATTGTAATCAAAGACTAATTTAGATGTATCTTCTGCCCATAATGATTCCTTATCGTTGAAGATGAAAGGCTTCCCCATTTCACCATTTTGAACAATAGCACCAGAGTTAGCGGCGTTAAATAAAGCATCAAAGGACCAAGTTTTGCCATCATAAACCAAATCTTCACTGACTTTAGAAGTATCAACACCCCAGTTTAAAGTAAAACCAGAGGAGTTATCACTCTTTAAAACTTCCATGAAGTTTACAGGATCTAATGAGTTACCAGAAATAGAACCGAAACCGAAATCAAATTGACCAACCATTAAATGCTTGTAATAAACATCAGACCAAACTGAATCATATTTATTAACAATATCTAGTGTAATACCATAGTTTTTACCAGCTTCATTAAAAGCATCTTCAATAGTTTTTGCCCAATAATTACCAAATTGCTCTACATTTGTTTGTGTTTGATAATAGGCCTCTAATTGAATAGTATCACCACTCTTATAAGTGCCATTATCAGTTAAGGCCTTTAAAGCTTTAGAAAAGAGTGATTGAGCAGTAGAGAGATCGAAACCATAAGTAGATTTACCAGCTGCATCTGTAGTTTGGTAATCAGCTACTGCATCTTTATGCGCTTGAGTAGAATTGTATGAAACACCATTTTCAGGATCAATCATATAATTGTCAGAGAAATAAGTGTCAGAGACATTTTTATGTAAATTATTAGCAATTGTTTGTCTATCAGTGGCAAAGTAAACACCATCTAAGAAATTTGAATTAGACATAATAGGTTTAACTTTCCAGTATTGGCTTTTACTGGTTTGAGTAATGGTTCCTGCTTCACCAAATAATTCTTCCCATCTGCTTTCAGTGGTGGAGTTAACATTCATCTTATAGTTAGAAGTGTTTTTAGATAACTTTCTTACATAAAATTCTCCATGATCTTGGAAGTCATTCCAAGCACTGGCAGGAATAGAAGAAGAATCACATTCTTTAGCTTTAAAGTGATTTATCATGCCATTTGCATCATCTTGTAAACCAGTATCAAATCTATATTTGAAACCTTTAATTTGATATAAGCTAGAATCGGCTTTTCTTTCAAACCAATTATCGTTTCTAGTAAAGACAATTGCACCATTATTAGCACCATTAAATTGTCTTACATAATATGGGCCAACGCTTAAGGTGTTATCAACAACACCAACAGTACCATTTGAATCTTGGTTCATATAGAATTCAGGATGGAAAGAATCAGTACCAAGGCCAGTTACTAATTTATAGAAATCTTGATTTATAGGAGTTAATAAATTATCAGATAAACGATAGAATGATTTAAATTCATTACAAGGGTTAACATAAGTAACTTGAATATAGCAATCACCACTTCCAGAATATGTATTGCCATCTTTATCAACTAATTTATAACCGACTTTCTCCCAAGCTTTTTTAGCAGCATCAGAAAACATACCATCTGCACTAGCTGCATTGTAGTTACTAGCTCCTACAATTTCAGCATCACCTGCAGAATATTGATTAGCTCTATAATATCCAACATCACTAGAAAGTAAGACTCTTAATGCAAAGGTATAGTCTTCTGGTTGAACATCTTTATTGTTATAAGCTTTACGATCATCTCTAGTAGAACCTGTAGTATATTTAACACCATCTTTTCCAGTTTTGATTTTAAATCTCCAAGTTTTAGCTAAGCCAGTTGATTTATTTAAATCAACAGGTGTAGGCATACTATCAGCAAGTAATGGATACCATTCATAATTTGTTTTACTAGCATTTAATTTAGTGCTAAATAAACCAGATTGAAAATAAGAAGAATAATCAGAAAGTTGAGAACCTTTATCATCTAAATAATTTAAACTAGTAATAGGTGTTGAATCATAAGAATGATAGTATTCCTTAATATCACTAATAGAAGTATCGTCATCACTAATTTGAAAGTGAGAATCATTAGCATTTATTGAGCCATACATTGCTAAGCCCCATCCAAAACCTTCAATGTACTCATTAGTCGGGAAGTTAATTCTTGATGAATACAAAGAATAACCTCCATCACCAAATAAAGAATAACCAGTTAAATGATTAGAGACAGCATACTTTTCTAGTTGTCCTAAAATTTCAGCTTTTTGTTCTACAGTACCAGCAATAAAGTTATAAGCACCAGTTGCACCTTCAACTTGACCAGTACCAGTAGAAGTACTTGTACTAGTACTAGTACTAGTTACATTAGAAGCAGTACTATCGCTAGTTCTTCCACAACCAGTTAAAGCTAATAAAGATGTTAAGAAAGTGCAGCTAAGAAGCATAATTTTGTTTTTAACCATAATAATTTTCCTCCTTGTTAGTTAAAAACCTATAATTTAGCCAAAAGTTATAATTATTCTTAAGATATATTTTCCCCGGCAAAATTTAGATTACAATAAAATTACCAAATAAATAAAAATAGGTCAAGTAAAAAAATTAATTTTTTTGATGAAATCGCTTTCTTGTATTTTAGTTAATAGAATTATTAAAAAGAATTAAATAAACAATAGCAAAAATTAAAAAGATTAAAGCCTCAATAAAATAAGTTAAAGAATAAAAAGCATTAAAAGATTTGCCTTCTCTACTTAGCTCTTTGCTGTGTTTATAATTTGAATAAGTATTACCATATTTAATTCTTATCCCTCTTCCTACAGGTCCAAAAAAGAAAGAGAGACCATAAACGTAGCTATCAAAATAGCCTTTTGAATAACCTAAAGAGAAAAAAGAAACAACAATTAATAAAGCAAAACAAGCAAAAGAAGCATTAGAAACATCTTGATATGAACGTTTAGATAACCCCCAAATCAAAAAGAAAAAAGCTAATGAAACAATACTGCTTATTAAGCCCCTAAGAAAGATAGACCAAAATGTTGATTCAAAAAAATCTGTATCTTTACCATTCATCTTGTTTAGTTTAGCATATCTTATTTAAATTGCTAGTTTTAAATATATTAAAAATGTAGTATATTTTGATTGTATGAATAATAAGAATAATATTGATTTAATTGGATTATTTAATAAAGAAAAAAAAGATCCATCGATTCCTGAAAATGAGATTTTAACTGTAAGGAATTTGGTGAAAAAATATGGTGAAATGGTGGCTGTTAATAATGTTTCTTTTACTGTAAAAAAAGGCTCACTTTTTGCTTTTTTAGGATTAAATGGTGCGGGTAAATCTACAACTATTAATATTATTTGTTCAATTCTTGATAAAAATTCCGGTAAAATCTATGTTGATGGTTATGATTTAGATCGCTATCCTTTTTTAATCAAGAATTCTATTGGAATTGTTTTCCAAAATTCTGTTTTGGATCCTAATTTAACTGCTAAAGAAAATTTAAATTTACGTGCAGGTTTTTATGGAATTAAGAAAAAGGATTGGGAAATTAGATTCAAAAAGCTTGTAAATATGCTTGAATTAGATTCTTTTTTAAATAGGCCTTTGTCTAAACTTTCTGGTGGTCAAAGAAGAAGAGTAGATATCGCTAGGGCAATGGTACATAATCCAAAATTGTTAATTTTGGATGAACCAACTACTGGTCTTGATCCGCAGACTAGATTATCTGTTTGGAATTTGATTAATTCTTTAAGAGAAAAAACTGGAATGACAGTATTTTTAACTACTCACTATATGGAAGAAGCTGAAAAAGCTACATATGCAGTTATTATGAATAAAGGAAATGTTATTGCTAGTGGGACACCAGTAGAATTAAAAAATAAATATTCAGGTGATTATGTAATTATTTATACTAATAAAAATACTAAGTATGAAGAGATTTTTGTTAAAGAAAAAAAGAAATTTACTTATAACCAAGATATTAAATGTTATAGAGTTACTGTAAATGATGCTGATGATGCTATTAATTTTATTGAGGCACATAAGCCATTGTTAAAAGATTTTGAAGTAGAAAAAGGATCAATGGATGATGTTTTTTTAAATGTTACAGGTGTACGAAAGGAGCTTGATAATAATGGCAAAGAATAAGTTAGACCAAAAATCTAAATTTACTAAAGACGAAGATCTTACTAAGCCTAATCAAGCTAGGGTTTTTTATTTTTTAACAAAAAGACATCTTTTGGTTTTTTTTAAGAATTGGTCTCAAATACTTTTTACTTTAATGGTTCCTTTAGCTATTTTATTTATTTATGGCTTATTTTTAAGACCAATGGAAGTTGCTTCTATAAATAACGCCTTAGAAAAGATGCTTTCAAGTGACGCTTTAAAAGACCAAACATTAATGGCTAAAGTTTATGGTATTGCTGATACTTGGATGTTTTCTGGGGTTTTAGCTGTTTCTTGTTTTACTGTTTCGTTAAATACTTGTACTATTATGGTTAGAGATAAGGAAAAAGAAATTTCAAGAGATTTTAATTCTTCACCAATTTCTCAAAGTATTGTTACTGCTTCTTATTTTTCTTTTAATGCAATTATTACTTTTTTTATTAATTTAATTGTCTATTGTGTTTGTCTAATTTATTTAAGCTTTAGTGGTGCTGATTTACCTTCTGTTTTAGATGGTTTTGCCATTGTTGGACTTATTTTAATTTCTACTATTTGTGCTTCTCTAATTACTTTCTTTATTTGTTCTTTTATTAAATCTGAATCAACTATGGCTTCTTTAGTAGCTATTACATCAGCTAGTGTTGGTTTCTTAATTGGAGCTTATTTGCCACCTAATATGGTTCCTAAAGCTATTTCTACTATTACTACTTTTGTTCCTGGAACTTATTCTTGTTGCTTAATTAGAAGTTATTTTATGAATCAACCAATGTTAGATTTATTTAATTATGCTTCAAGTAAGTATCCAGAAATGGGTGAAAATATTGTAAATACTTTGTATTCTCAATTTGATTTTTCTTTATCTTTCTTTAATATTAAAATATCTGTCCAAACTATGAGTTTAGTCTTACTTTCTTTTATTGGTATTTTTATTATTTTCGATATTTTCTTAACTCCTAATAAAATTATTATGTATCAGAAATATTTTTTAAATCAAAAAAATGATAGAAAATAAATTAACATTTCGTAAAGCTAAAAGAAAAGATCTTTCATTAATTCTCTTTTTTATAAAACAAATTGCAATATATGAAAAGATGGAAGATCAAGTACAAGCTAATATAAATAATTTAGAAGAATACATATTTAAAAGAAAATTAGTAAGAGTTATTTTCTTAGTTTATGATAAAAAAGAAATAGGTTTTGCACTCTTTTTTACAAATTTTTCTACTTTTGTGGGTCGTGGTGGACTCTATTTAGAAGATATTTATATTTTACCTAGTTATCGTCATCGTGGTTTTGGTAAGCAAACAATGATTTATTTAGCTAAATTAGCAAAAGAAGAAAACTTGGGTCGCTTTGAGTGGGTGTGTTTAAATTGGAATACACCATCTATTAATTTTTATGAATCTATAGGGGCTAAAAGATTAAGTGAGTGGAATATTTTTAGATTAGATCAAGAAGGTATTAATAAACTTAGTGACGATAAATAGATTAAATAGTTGATTTATTAAAAATTTATTAAAAATATACTAGACAGATATTTTAAAAAGTGTTATTGTATTAAAGCGTTAAGCAATGCTTAGATGGCGAAACTGGTAGACGCACAGGACTTAAAATCCTGCGACTGTAAAAGGTCATGTGGGTTCGATTCCCACTCTGAGCACCATTAATAGTGCATAATAAGGTTTAATAACTTCGGTTGTTAAACCTTTTTTCTTTAACTTTTTTACATTTTTTGATGTATGTCAAAAAATTAGACATGTTATGAATTTTGTCTAATTACTTTTTGAGAAATTTTACTAGACTAATTAGCGTAAAGGAGAAGAGAAAAGTATGTATTATTCTAGTGGAACTTATGAAGCATTTGTTAAACCAAGAAAACCTAAGGATGCTGATAAAAAATCAGCATATATTATTGGTACTGGTTTGGCTGGTTTATCTAGTGCATTTTATTTATTAAGAGATGGCCAATTAAAAGGTGAAAATATTCATTTATTTGAAAAATTACCAATTCCTGGTGGCTCTTGTGATGGCGTTAAAGATGTTACTAAAGGTTTTTATATGAGAGGTGGTAGAGAAATGGACAACCACTTTGAATGTATGTGGGATCTTTATAGAGATATTCCTTCTTTAGAACATAAAGGTCAGTCTGTTCTTGATGAATATTTTTATTTAAACAAAGATGATCCTAATTATTCATTATGTCGTGCAACTGTTAAATGTGGACAAAATGCCCATACTGATAATAAATTTACTTTAGATAGGAAAGCACAAAATGAATTATTAAAACTTTATTTAACTCCTGAAAAAGATTTGGAAAATAAAAGAATCGATGAATGTTTTGATGAACATTTTTGGTCTTCTAATTTCTGGTTATATTGGCAAACAATGTTTGCTTTTCAACGTTGGTCTTCTGCTTTAGAAATGAAAAGATATCTTCAAAGATTTGTACATCATATTGATGGGTTACCTGATTTTACTGCTTTGAGATTTACAAAATATAATCAATATGAATCAATGATTTTACCTTTGGTTAAATATTTAATTTCTAAAGGGGTAAAATTTGAATATGGTATTGATGTTAAAAATGTTTTATTCCAACAAGTTGGTGATAAAAAATTAGCAAAAACTATTGTTTTTGAAAGAAATGGTAATAAAGAAGAATTAGACTTAACTAAAGATGATTTAGTTTTTATTACTAATGGTTGCTGTACAGATGTTTCTTGTTATGGATCACAAAATGTTGCTCCTGATTTATCTAAAGTACAAAATGGTAAAGGTGATTCATGGGATTTATGGAAAAATATTGCCAAACAAGATCCTAGTTTTGGTCACCCTGAAAAATTTGCAGATAATGTAGAACAAACTAATTGGATGTCGGCTACCATTGCTACTAGTTCAGATGATATTATAAATTTAATTGAAAAAATTTGTAAAAGAGATCCTCGTAGTGGCAAAGTTACTACTGGTGGAATTGTTACAGTTAAAGATAGTATGAATAACTGGTACATTTCCTGGACTATTAATAGACAACCTCAATTTAAAGCTCAAGATAAAAACACTGTTTTAATTTGGTTCTATGGTTTAACTACTAATAAAGAAGGAAACTATGTTAAGAAAGCTATGAAAGATTGTACTGGAAAAGAAATCTGTGAAGAATGGCTTTATCATATTGGTTGTCCTAAAGAAAAGATTGAAGACTATGCAACTAATAAATGTAATACTACTACTTGTTATATGCCTTATATTACTGCTTTCTTCCAACCTAGAGCTAAAGAAGATCGTCCTTTAGTTGTTCCTGCTAATTCAATTAACTTTGCTTTTATTGGTCAATTTGCTGAAACTCCAAGAGATTGCATTTTTACCACTGAATATTCAATTAGAACTGGTATGGAAGCTTGTTATACCTTATTAAATATAGAAAGAGCTGTTCCAGAAGTTTGGGGTTCTACTTTTGATGTACGTGAACTTTTAAAGGCTGCTTACTATGCTGTTGATAAGAAGTCTTTAGATGAAATGAAGCTTAGTCCAATCGAAAAGATTGCATTGCATCTTGTCTTAAAGAAAATTAAAAATACTGATATTGAATTACTATTAAAAGATAGTAAATTAATAAAATAAAAGGAAAGTCACTTAGCAAATGGTTAAGTGACTTTTTTAAAGCGCTTTTTTAACAAAAATAAATCATGAAAAATAATAAGTGCTATATTTATTGTTGTTGGAATTATGAGTAAATATTCATTTAAAAATCTTTTTAAATCAATTGATTTAACTAAAGGTACACCATGGAAAGTTATTTTAGTTTTTTGGGTTCCTATTGTCTTATCATATTTGTTTCAGCAATCTTATACATTAATAGATGAATTAATTTGTGGTCATTATTTAGCTGATAGTTATGTTACAGGTATAGATGACACTAATTCATTAGTTTTTTTAATTTTACAATTTGCTTTTGGTTGTACTGCTGGTTTTTCTGTAATTTCTGGTGGTAAAAAAGGTGAAAATGATATAGATGGTTTGAGAAAGTCTTTTGTTACTCAAACTTTTCTTGCTTTAATAGTTTCTATTATTTTAACAATTATTGCTGTACTTTTAGTTCCTTTTTTGCTTAATGCTCTTTCACTTAATGAGACTAATAATTATGAAACATATCATGCAGCAAAAATCTTTATTACAACAATTTATGCTGGTTTATTTACCCAGATTTTTTATAATTTAATTTGTTCTTTTTTAAGAAGTATTGGTGATTCTTTAACTCCTTTTTTGTTTTTAGCAGGTTCTACTTTTCTTTCTATTGGACTTGATTTTTTGTTTATTGCAGCAATGCCTCAATATTTACCTGATTTTGGTTTAAAAGGTGCAAATGGGGTTTTTGGTGCAGCTTTATCTGTAGATATTTCTCAATTTTTAGCTGCTTTTGCTTGTTATATTTATGCAATTAAAAAATATCCTTATTTAAAACCTAAAAAAGAGGATTTTAAATTTAGTTGGAATTTCTGTTATGAACATTTAAAGTTAGGTCTTCCAATGGCTTTTCAATTTTCTATCTTGGCAATTGGCTTAATTGTTTTACAAAATAATGTTGTTTCTTTTGATAATTTTTCTAAAAATTATTATTTAACATATAATAAACCATTTCACTATTTTGGTGTAGATTTTTCCCCTATTTATGATTCTACATCACAATTATCTTTTAATTTGGCTCAAACTTCTTTTGGTCCATCTTCAAAATTTGAAGTATTTTTGGAAGTTACTTTGGATGCTTTAGGGGCAAGCATGTTATCATTTTGTTCGCAAAATAGAGGGGCTAGAAATTATAAGAGAATTAAAATTGGCATTAAACAATCTTTTATTATTTCATCTATTATTTGTACAATCATTGCTCTTATTGAACTTTTAGCAAGTATTAATGGCGGTGTACTATATTTATTCTTACATAAAGACTATGTTACTGATGCTGTTAAAGTTTATACAAATATGTGGTTTTATTGTATTGCTCCTGCTACTTACATTTTAGGTATTTTGTTTATTGTTCGTTCTTCAATTCAAGGACTGGGTAAATCTTTTTTCCCATTATGTTCTGGAATTTTAGAATTAGTTGCTAGAGTGTTAGTTTGTCTTTTCTTACCTGCTATTATTAATCCTCATTTCATTTTAAATAGTCCTCATTATGGCTGGGCTTATTTATCTGTGTGTTTAGCTCACCCCTTTGCCTGGATTTTAGCTATTATTCCTCCTTCTATTGCCTTATATTTTTATGTTTTTAAAAATAAATTAGAAATAGATGACTTTAAAAAGTATGGTGATGGAAAGATACTATAGTAAATGCATTTTATTGTTTTATATAATATTAATTGATATTTTTATAAAGAGATAATATTTTAATGAAATTAATTAAAGTAAAAACTAAAGCTAATCATGTTTCCTCTTATTTTTTACCTCATTTTTGGTTGTTAATATTTATTATTATAAGTGGGATATTTTTTAATTTTGGGCAATTAGCTTCCCCTTATTTTCAAGGTATTTTAATTGATGCTATAAATGCAAAAGAAAATAATAATAAAATCATAATTATTCTTTTAATATATTTATTTTCCATTTGCTTTTTCCAAATATTTAGATTTTTTAAAAGATATTTGATAAGAATTTTAGCCGCTATTGTCTCTTCTAATATGCGTTATTCTTTGTTTAATAGCTATTTAAATTTACCATTAGAAGAAATAAAAACAAGAGGAATTGGTCCATTTTTAACTAATGCCATTTATGATATTAATAATACTAGTGAAGGTTTAAGAAAATTAATAACTGAAATTTTTGATACTATACTTTTTATTGTTTTCTATGTTATTTATCTTTCATTTTTTGATTATATAATGACACTTTATGCCTTAATTCCTGTTTTTATATCAATTGTTTTTACTTTTATTATGCGTAAAAAAATTTATAAGTGTTCTTCAAAAGTTAAGCAAGCGTCTTCAAATATTTCTACTTTTAATTATGATTATTTTGAAAATGCTATAACTTATCAATTATATGGGCGTAATAATGATTTAATAAAAACATATGATAATTATTTAACTGATTATGAAAAAAATTCTTTTAAAACTAATTTATTAACTGATACTTTATTACCTTTAGCCAAAATAATTGCTTTAATAGGACTTATTCCAATTTTTTGCTTTGGTTTAAAACATATCATTTTAAGTGATGCTATTTCACTTAGAATACCATATATTTTGGATAAAAATTGGTCCTTAGGTCTATTTACTACTTATCTTACTTCTTTTATTATTTTAGCTAGTAAGGCTAGTAGAACTGCAAAATTGTTTTCTTCTATTCAAATCGGCTTATCTTCTTGGAATCGAATTAAGGGGCAATTTAAGAATTATCAAGAATTTAAAGAAAAGGTTGCACTTAATAAAACAGATGAATTAATAATTAAAAATGTATCTATTTTTGTTAATAATAGTTGTATAATTAAAGACTTTAATTTAACAGCAAAAAAGAACCAAATGATTGGAATTACTGGACCTATTGCAAGTGGTAAATCTTTACTAGGTAAAGTCTTTTTAAAAGAAATTAGTTATCAAGGCTCTATTAATTTGTTTGGTAAAGAATTAAAAAATTATTCGCAAGAAGAAATTTCAGGTAATATTACTTATATGGGACATGAAAATCAACTGTTTACTAAAAGTATAGAAGAAAATTTATTATTTGATGAAAAGAAAAATATATTACCTTTTTTAAAAAAAGTAGATTTTATCCAGGATTTACAAAAAATGGATAATAAAGAGAAAACCATCATAGGAAATCGTGGTTTAAGATTATCTACAGGACAACAAGAAAGGTTATCCTTAGCTAGAACTATTATTAATAAAAAAGGATTAGTAATTTTAGATGATCCTTTTGCAAATATAGACATAAAAACAGAGGAAAAGATTATTAGCAACATTAAAGATGATTTTAAAGGTTCATTACTTATTTTAATTTCACATAGATTATCATCATTTAAAGAACTTAATCAGGTGGTTATTTTAAATGGGGATTCAACATATGAAGTTTCTACTCATAATGAGCTTTTAAAGAATAATAAAAATTATCAGTTGTTATATTCTTTACAAAATAAGGAGCAAAATAGTTAAAATGGAAAAATTTAAACTTATAAGCTTTTTGAAAAGCATTTTTTTAAAATATAAACTAGCTTCATTTTTCCTTATCATTTCTATTATTGGTGTATCTTTATCTAGTGTTATTCCTTCTTTAGTTTATTCTTATATTATCGATACTTATTTAAGTAAAAGCTTCATGTTTGATGAACTATCTAACAAGATTGTTGCTATTTCTTTTCTTTATTTTTCTACTTATTTGTTTATAGCTTTAATGACTTTTATTGAAAATTATGCTATTAACTATTTAGGTCAAAAGATAATTCATCATTTAAGATATTTAATGATTGAAAAAGTTAGTTATTTAAAGACTAGTTATTTTAGTAAACATCCTACTGGTGAATCAACATCAAGAGTTAATGATGATGTTTATGTTATTGAATCATTGTTTTCTAATGGCTTAGTAGAGTTAATAATTTCTTTGTTTAAGATTGTTTCTATTTTAGTTTCAATTTTTGTTTTTTCTTATTTAATAGGATTGTTCTTCTTAGTACTTATTCCATTAATTTATGTTATTACTCACATTTTTAAGAAAAGAATGCTTTCTAATCAACTTATTAATAGAAAACTTATTAATAATGTATCAAACACTTTATCAGAAGATCTTTCTAATTTATTAACTTTGAGGAATTTAAATAAAGAAAAATATATAGAAAAAGAATTCAGTAAAAAACTTTATGATTCATATAATGTAAGTATAAAAACTTCATTTTATGATGCAATATTTCCACCATTAATTGAAATAATTAAAACTAGTCTTATAGCTATTATTGTTGTTTTAATTATATATAATAATAAAATAAATCTATCAGCCTTTAATCTCACATTAGGTAATTTTACTGCTTTATTAACTTTGATTTCTAATTTGTTTGAACCTCTTAGTAATATTGGGCAAGAACTGCAAACAATGCAAGAAGGTTTATCAGGAATAAAAAGAGTTGAGAGCTTTTTAAATGAAGAAGAAAAAGTTAAAGAAAATAATTTAATTACTATAAATGATTTAAATAGTAATGATCAAGATATTATTAAAATTGAAAATTTGACATTTAGTTATGATAATAAAAATAATGTTCTTCAAAATATTAATTTAAATATTAAAAGATATGATAAAGTTACAATAATTGGAAGAACTGGTGCGGGTAAAACTACATTGTTTAAATTAATTACTGGATTATATGAGCCAAATTCTGGAAAGGTTTTAATTAATAATTTAGAAGCGTGTAAAATACCAAGTATTTATAAACGTTATCTATTTTCATATGTTGAACAAGGGTTTAAACCAGTAAATGGAACTATTATGGATCAAATAACTTTGAAGGATAAAAGTATAACTATAGATCAAGTAATATCTGCGTTAAAAATAACTAATCTTTATTCTTATGTAAATGAAAAGTTTAAAATGGACTTGCAGCAAAAATATTATCCTGAAGATTTTTCATATGGGCAGCAACAACTTTTAGCTTTAGCCCGTGGATTAGTTTTTAATCCACAAATTTTACTTTTAGATGAAATCTCTGCTAATTTGGATTCTTTAAGTGAAAAAAGTTTATTAAAAGCTATTAATTTAGTAAGTAAAAAGATGACAATTATTTCTATTTCTCATCGTCTTTCTACTAAATTAGGTTTTACTAAAACCATTAAAATTGAGAATATGCAAGCAAAATATAATTGAATTATTCGTCTTTTTTATCTAAGTTTTTAGCAATTTTATCAATAATGGTTTCTTCTTTTTTACGGTTATTAATAACTAATAATTTAGATATGGATTTGTTCTTATCTAAAGCTAAAACTTTCATGTAGAGATCTTGATATTTAATAACTTGGCCTACTTTTGCAAAATGATCATCTAATAATTCAATGCAAAAACCACCTATGGTTACATATTCTGTATCAATATCTTCATAATTTAAGTCGAATAAATCAAAGAAGTCCTCAATGTTCATCATTCCATCAATAATATATGAACCATCGCTTCTTTTTACATATTCTTCTTTAGGATCGTCTTTTTCATCCCAAATATCACCGACAATTTCTTCTAAAATGTCTTCCATAGTTAATAAGCCTTCAACGCCACCGTATTCATCCATAATTAAGGCAAAATGTTCTTTTTCTTTTTTAAAGGCCATTAAAATATCATTTATTTCGGTTGAACGTGGAAAACGTAAAGGAGTAAATAGGATATCATTTAAATTAATTTTTTCTTTAGAAAGCTTTGAAAACATAAGTGTTTTTGTTTTAACATAACCAATAATATTATCAATGGTATCTTTATAAACAGGAACTCTAGTGTATTCATATAATTTTGGATCATTTATAATATCTTCTATAGGGTCATCAATATCAATGGCATACATATCGACTCTTGGAGTCATAATTTCATAAGCTTCTGTTGTGGTGTATTTAATAGCATCATGTAAAATTTCGGCCGAATCTTCATCAACTTGACCAGATTTTTTAATATCATTTACCATTTCGTGTAAATCATCTTCTTGGATTTCAATATCTTGAATATTGTGAGTAATTGGATAAGTAACGGCTTTACCAAAACCAGAAACTAAAAAGGTAATAGGATAAAATAAATAGTAAAAAAAGTTAATAATATTAGCATAAATTTTTGCTAGTTTAAAGTTATATATTTTACCAATAGATTTTGCAATAATTTCACCAAACATAATTTTAAAAATTAAGACTATCATTGAAGCAATTAAACCCCAAGTTTCAGCAATATTAGCAACATTTGGATTATTTTTTAAAACAATATAAGCTAGATTCATACCAATTAAGGTTGCTAAAGAATCAATACCAGCATTAACTGTATCATTACATAATAGAATTGTTGAAATAGTATTATCGTATTTATTTGCTAGTTTAAATGCAGTTGCGTAACTACCTTTCTTTTTGATTTTTTCTTTATCAAATCTTAATAGATCAACTGAGCCATAAACCATATCAGATGATGAAAAAAAGAAAGATAATACTAAGCAAATAACTAAAGCTATTGAATAAACAATTATAAGTGCTTGCATTATTTTAACCTCCACTTTAACTTATGAGCAGGTTTTTCATCTATATCATCAACAAGTTCTTCTAATATGTCTTCCATTGTTATGATTCCAATCATTTTATTATTTTTATCTGCTACTATTCCTAAATGTACTTTATTGGCATTTAATTCATCAAAGACTTCATCAATAGGATCTTCTAAGTCAATAAAAATTGGTTGTTCTAAAATACTTCTAACATCTAAATGATTATCTTTTGAAAATTCTTGGAAATATGTTTTTAAAACTAAAATCCCTATAATATTATTCTTTTCATCTTCATAAATTGGAAAACGTGAAAAATCAGTTTTTACAATGATTGAATTTAATTTGTTGATAGCTAAATCATCAATATTTATACTAAATACTTTTTCAAATGGAGTATAAACATCTTTTACTTTTAATCTATCATAGGTAAAAACATTATTTACTATGGTTTTTTCATCTTTTTCAAAAAGTTTTTCTTGTTTTTGTACTCCATCAGTTAAATTTTCTTCTTCAGGATTTACTGCTAAATTTACAGAATGAAGTAAATCATCTTTTGTTAAAAGGCTTTCATCTTTAATTTTGAAAATTTTATGTACTAATATTAAAACAACTTTAAAAATAAAGATAACAGGATAAAGTAAGATATTTGTAATTAAAACTGGGTAAGCTAAAATATAAGCCATTCTATTTGGAATTTCTTTAGATAAAATTTTAGGGCAAGTATCAGAAATTACATAGACTAAAAAAGCCATGACAACTGTTGAAAGTATTGCTTCAACGCCATCCCCTAAATTATAGATTTGGCATAAATTATAAAATAAAATAGCCGATAAAGTAGACATTAAAGTTTGAACAATATTATTTCCAATTAAAACAGTAACTAAAGTATTATCAAAAAAATCTACTAAATGCGTAATAACTTTAGCAGTAACATTTCCTTTACTTGCCATTGCTTTAAAATGGTATTTATTACAATTAGAATATGCATTTTCACATGCTGAATACATTCCAGAAATAAGTAATAAGACTGCAATAAGTATCCAACATACATAACTAGGCATGCCCCATACTGTATTGTAATTTACAGTATTGGTAGTTTCAGTAAAAATTATCGAATGTGATGTGTCAGGGTCCACGTTAATACTATTCTCCTAAAAAAATCATTTATATATTAGCATTTTAAAAAAATCGAATGCAAGATTTTAATATAAGTAAACGCTTTTATTTAAATAAATTATAAAAGAGTTAAAAAAATAACCAATTTATAGTGATGAATATTAAATGTGAAAAATGTGGAAATACTGAATTAAAATACTTTGGAAAGAAAGATAATAAATATTATTGTAGAAAATGTATAAGTTTTAATGGAGAAAAAGTTTCTAATTTTACTATTTCAACCAAGGACGAAATTAAGTTAGAAATTGACTATAGACTTTCTAAAGTACAAGATGAAATCGCTAGGAAAATTTTATCTTCAGCATTAAAAAAAGAAAAAGTATTAGTTTATGCAGTTACCGGAGCTGGTAAGACTGAGTTAGTTTATTATTCTATTGCGAATTTTTTGCAAAGAGGATGCTCTGTTGGTTTTGCTATCCCAAGAAAAGATGTTGTTATAGATTTATATCCAAGAATAAAAAATGCTTTTCCTAAAGCTAAAACTATAAGTTTATATCAAAATCATACCTCTGATTTAAAAGGAGATATTACTATTTTAACTACGCATCAACTTTATCGATTTAATAAATATTTTGACTTATTAATTATTGATGAAATTGATGCATTTCCTTTTAAAAATAATTCAATGCTAGAATATTTTTTACAAAATAGTTCAAAAGGAAGCTTGATATATTTAAGTGCAACTCCTAGTAAAGAGGAAATCAATTATTTTCAAAAAAATGGTAAGGTTTATGAAATTTTCGAGCGTTATCATCATCATAAATTACCTGTTCCATTTTTTTATAAAAAGAAAGTTTCTTTATTAGTTAGTTTGCTTTTTTTAATGAAAAAATTAATAAGTGATAATAAACAACTTTTTATTTTTGTTCCTACAATTTTAATTGGAGAAACGATATTTCCTATAGTTAAAAGAATTTATAAAAATGGTGAATTTGTGCATTCTTTAAAAAATGAAAGAAATAAAATTATTGAAGATTTTAAAAATAATAAATATTCCTATTTAATTACTACAGCAATTTTGGAAAGAGGTGTAACTGTTAAGAATTTACAAGTTATTGTGTATATGGCTAATCATGATTTATATACTAAGGAAGGTCTTATACAAATTGCTGGAAGAGTTGGTAGAAAAAAAGATGCACCTACTGGTCACTGCTATTTTTTAGGAGAATATCAAACAAATGCAATTTATGAAGCTATTAATGAAATTAGAAGATCTAACCTCAAAGCCGGTTTGTAAATTGTGCTTTAATAATTTTTATCCGAATACCTTTAATTCATTTTTTAATAAAACACATTTACTTTGTCCTAAATGTTTTAAAAAATTAAAATTTAAAATGGAAAAAATTAAGTTTTTAGGCACAAATTTATATTCCTTAGCACCTTATAATGAAGAAATTAGAGCGCTAATTATTCAATATAAAGAAAATTATGATTATGAATTAAAGGATTTGTTTTTATTATATTATTTACCATTTTTGAAAATTAGATTTCATAAATATAAGATAGTTTTAGTTCCTTCAAATTTAAAAAAAATACAAGATAGAGGGTTTAATCATTTATTGGAAATTTTTAAACCTTTAAATCTAGAAATCTTAGATGTTTTAGAAAAAGAAAATGAACAGGAACAAAAGAAATCAAATCGTGAAACAAGATATAAAATAGCTTTTAAATTTAAAGATTTACATTTAATTAAAAATCAAAGAATCTTATTAGTTGATGATGTTATCACAACAGGTTCTTCTTTAAAAAATGCATATAAAATTTTATTAAAAGGACAAGCAAAAAAAATAGATATCTTAGTTATTTCACATGATAATCCATTAGATTACTATTCTAAAATAGCCCTTTAGTATCGACATTTATTGATTTTTTAGTAGAATATACTTAGGAGGTAGATTATGTCTAAAAGTATCCTTGCCTTAATGTATGATTTTGATAAAACACTTTGTACTACCGATATGCAAAATTATTCCTTTATTCCTTCTTTAGGACTTACTAGTGAAGAATTTTGGGGTGAAACAGAAAAATTCTCTAAAAAATATACTGTAGAAAGAATTCTTTCATATATGTATATGATGATTGCTAAATGCAAAGAAAAAAATATACCACTAACAAGAGAATTTTTAAATAATTGTGGTAAAGATATTAAATATTATAATGGGGTTACAACTTGGTTTGATAGGATTAACAACTATGGTAATTCTAAAGGCATTAAGGTTGAGCATTATATTATTTCGTCTGGAACTAAAGAAATTATAGAAGGAAGTTCTATTGCTAATAAATTTAAAAAGATTTATGGTTGCTCTTTTGTTTTTGATAATAAAACTAAAGAAGCTTGTTGGCCCGCGTTTGCCATTAATTATACTCAAAAAACTCAATATTTCTTTAGAATATCTAAAGGTGTTATTGATGAAACCAATGATTTTGATATTAATGCAAAAACTAAGAAAAGAAGAATTCCTTACTCAAATATGGTTTATTTAGGGGATGGAATGACAGATATTCCAGCTATGATATTAGGCAAGAAAAATGGAGGAACCTCAATTGCAGTTTATCCAAGTGGTTGTAAAGATAAAGTTATTTCTCTTTTAAATGATGATCGTGTAAATTATATTTGTAAAGCAGATTACTCGGCAAATTCAACTTTAGAAAATATTGTTAAACTAATTATTGATCAAACAGCTATTAGGGCTTCTCTTTCCAAAAAAGGCCATTGAAAGTTTAAATTCAAATAATTTAGTATGATATAATTAAAAAGCTTGGAGTATCGTCAAGCGGTAAGACAACAGACTCTGAATCTGTCATGCGCTGGTTCGAATCCAGCTACTCCAGCCATTTAATTAGATTTATAATGTGTTTTACTAAGCACATTTTTATTTATGATAAATTTCTTTGTTATTGATTTTAAAAGCTCTATAAACTTGTTCTAAAGTAAGTAACAAGGCTAAAGGATGAGTAGTGGTAAGTTTTCCTAGTGAAATAGCAAAGTTAGCTCTTTTTCTAATATTTTCACCTAAACCATATGATGAGCCAACTACAAAATAAAGTTGATTGTTTGAAATTGAGATGTTTTTTTCTAAGTTTTTTGCAAATTCTATGGAGTCTAATTCTTTTCCATGTAAATCAATTAGATAGACAAAACTATTATCTTTGATAATACTAAGGATTCTTTTTCCTTCTTCTTCTAATCCTTTGTTTATTAAACTAGGATTATTTATTTTTTCTTCTTCAACATATTCTATGTTTATTATGGCGTACTTTGAAAGTCTTTTTTGATATTCTAAATAGGCTTTTTTTAAAAAGTCTTCTTTTACCTTACCGACTAATATAAAAGTGATTTTCATAAATCTCCACCTTGTGTAAATTCTTCAGGTGTATCAGCCGTTCTTATTTTAATGTTTGATGGAATTTCACCAAGTTTATCAAGAAAAACCTTATGTAATGTTTCTAAAGCAACTTCTGGAGAATTGCACTCTTCTGAAAGGTGAGCTAATGTTATTTCTTTAGTGTGTGGTCCAATTAAATCAGCTAAATAAGTAGCACTTGCAATATTATCTAAATGTCCTTTATCTGAATGGATTCTTGATATTAATAAAGCATCTCTATTAGAAGTATAAAGCATTTTAGTATCGTGATTAGATTCAAAGATATAATAGTTTGCATCTTTTATTAGGTCTAAAACTTTATCTTTAATATAACCAGTATCAGTAATATAAACTAAAGAAGAATGATCGTCTTTAATTAAAAAGCCAGTAGTATTAGGTTTATCATGACTTAAAGGTAATGGAATAATAGTTAAATCAAAAATTTTATAAGGAATATAAAATTCTAGATACTGATTAGATTTTAAAGCAGTATCTAAAACTAAAGGTGAACAAACATATTTATCTTGGTTAATATACTTGATATTAGCAATATGATCTATATGAGAGTGAGTAATTAAAAGAGCAGAAATATCTTTAAAAGGATCAAGTGTTCTTGAATTTTCATTAAAGTCGCTTGGTAAAATATTTGCATATTTTAAACCACGTATTACTTTTTTTCTTGAACAACCAAAATCAATTAAAATATTAGTTTGCTTACTAGATATTAAAGTACAGTTTCCTTTTGAGGAAGAAGAAATTACAGTATATTTCATTAGTTTGTAGGTTCAGGAGGAAGAGAATTAGGGTCAGCAACAACTGATTCAAAACGATAATATTTTTTATAAAAAGTCATATTGATATCATCTGTTTTCCCTCTTCTATTTTTTGCCAAAATTAAAGTAGTAGGGGCTACATCTTTATTTATTGTTAAATCTTGTTGAGTGTTATTTTCCTTAAATTGAGGTTTTTTATCATCTTTATTTTTGCTTTGATCGTTTTTAGCATAGTAATCTTCACGATAAATAAAGAATACTTGATCAGCGTCTTGCTCAATAGAACCGGAATCACGTAAGTCAGCTAGTTGAGGACGATGACCATCTCTAAATTCAACACCACGTGAAAGCTGGCAAAGCAATAAGACTGGAACATTTAAATCTTTAGACATGATCTTTAAGTCTCTAGTAATATCTGAGACTAATAAGTTATTTGAAGTGGAATTGTAATTTTTATCACCTTTTATCAAACCTAAATAATCAATTACTACTAAAGATAAATCAGGATGTCTCATTTTTAATTTACGAGTTTGACTTATTAATTCTTTAACTTTAACATTAGAATTATCGTCAATAAATAATTTTTCATGAGAAACAACACTAATAGCATCATTTAAAGCTTCCTGTTCTTGACTATTATTATTAGAATATGGATCATCATTAGAAAGCAACATATCGATTTTATATTCCGGCATTTTTGATTCCATACACAAAATACGTTTTAAAATATCTTCCGCAGACATTTCTAAAGAGAAAATACCAACAGTTCTATTGGCTTTGGCCATACGGTGAGCAAAGTTTAAAGCTAAAGCGGTTTTTCCAACACCAGGACGAGCAGCAAGTATTATTAAAGTTCCAGGAATAAATCCCCTTGTAAGATGATCAATATCTTCATAGCCAGAAGAATAGCCAGAAAGATAGATTTCTTTAATGTTATTTTCTTTTTTGAATTTCAAATCATCAGAAAGTTTTTTGCGTAACGATTGGAATATATCGTTTGTATTTCTAAAGTCAGCAACTCTTCTTTTGGAAGTAATATTTAATATTCTTTTTTCGGCTGAACCAATAAAATCAGGAATGTCTTCTATTGGTTGTAGTTCATAATCTTTTTTAATATTATCTAATTCATTAAAAAATGTTCTTAATAATGAAGCGTCAATTACAGTATTTAAATAATAATCAACTTCATCAAGTACTAAAGTATAATTAGTAATAAGTTCTGTTAAATAGTTAGCGCCACCAACTTTTCCTAATTCTTTTTTTCTATTTAAATAGTCTATAAGAGTGGCTAAATCAGCAAATCCAGTATCGTTACGAAGATTAATAAGTTCTTGATAGATCAATTGATTATAAGGACTAGAAAAGTCACTAGGTTGCAAGCGGTTATTTACTTTGTAAAAAATATCTTTGCTTTGTATGCAACCAGAAAGAAGTGCTTTTTCAGATTCTAAAAGCCCAACATCCATCTTATTCTCCTTTTTCTTCAACTACTTTAATAGTAACAGTACCAATAACATCTTTAAAAAGTTCAATTCTTAATTTTGTAACACCAAAAGCATTTAAAGGATATTTATCAATAAATTTTCTTTTATCTAGAGAAATATCGTAGTCTTTTTTAAGCTTTTCAACTACGGCTTTAGTAGATACATTACCAATCATTTGACCTTGTTTACCAACTTTCGCTTTAAATTCAACAACAATAGAAGATAGTTTTTTGGCTAATTCAATTGATTTTTGTTTATTTAAGGCTTCTATTTCAGCTTGTTTTTTTAAAGAGGCATTATATTCACCAACTACAGAATCAGTAAGTAATTTGCCATATCCTTGTGGAATTACAAAGTTAGCACCATAACCATCACTAATTTCTTTAATTTCTCCTTTTTTACCGACATTTTTTAAATCTTTAATTAATAAGACTTTCATAAATTTTCTTTTTCCTCCTTTTGTTCATTATTATTTTCTAACACGCTAGTTTTTGCAGTAGCTTGATCTAAATACTCATCTAAAATATGTGTTAATTTATCATAAGCTTCTTTAACATGTAAGCAGTTTTGTAATTGAGTAGCAGCCATGGCAAAGTGACCTCCACCATTTAGTTTTCGCATTAATGTTTCACAGTTTATTAAGCCGTTTGATCTAGCTGAGATTCCAACAACCGTTTCTTTTGTTCTACCTATTGCAAAAGCAACCTTTGTTGATTCAATGTCTTTTAATGATTGACAAATAGAAGCAAGTAAAGCTTGATCAACAAACTCATCATCTTCAGCACAGGCAATTAAAACACCATATGAATATGTTTTAACATTTGACATTATCTTAGCTTTTAATAAGAAATGCTCATAATTTTCTTTTAAGAAATTTCTAGCTTTATCTTCATCAGCTCCTAATCTTACTAAAATAATTGCTGCTTCATATGTAAAGACCCTTGTTTTTTGCTTGAAACTATAAGTATCAAGATAAATACCAGCTAGCATGAATGTAGCAGCTTCTTTTGTTAAATAAATATTAAAATCGAAAGAGTCAATATATAAAGCTAACATTTCACAAGTGGAACTAGCAGCGGAATCAACATGATCGAAAGCAGGTTTTTTAACTGAATTATCTTGTTTCCTGTGGTGATCAATAACGACTATTTTATCGTGATTTTCATTTATTAAATCTGCATATATGGATTGATTAACTGAATTATGATCAACCATAATAATTAATGTTTCACCAGGTTTTTTAAGTTTTAAGGCTTCATCATTATTTACAAATACTTTAGAAATAAAATCAGTAGATAATGTAGTTCTTACTGCCATATCAGTATTAGATTCTACTAAGCCTTTATCATAGCATATATTTATTTTGTGATTAGGTTCAGTCTTTTCAGTTCCATCAGGATTTTTTCCACCTTCAAATTTTAAATAACAAGATTTAGCAATATAATAAACACCTAAACAGGCACCAATTGCATCTAAATCTGCATAACGATGGGGAACAATTAAAATGTTTGAAGCCTGTGCAATATTAGTTTGTAAGGCTTTAACATAAGAAAGAATTTTAACTTTACTAGTTTCACCTTTAGATTCAGTATTAGCACCAGCAAAGAATTGCATTTGTTCGCCAAATGGGAAAACAACACATTGGTTACCACCTCTAGTTAAAGCCATATCTAAAGCATCGCTAGCTTGTTGAGCAACTCTTAAAAAATCTAAGAATCCATAGCCAAAACCTAAGGAACAAGTTAAGCCAATAGAATGATAAGAATCTGCAATTTGATTAATAATATAAAAATCATCATTTCTCATTTTTACAAAATCTTTATAAGCGAGAATTATGAAGTAAAAATCAGGTCTAATTAGTTTAACAAAAGTGTTATATTTTTTTGAAAATTCATTGATTTTTGATTTAATGCTTGTTTCTAATTGAGCTTTAGCAATTTCATCTTTAGAAGGAATATCATCATAATTATCTAAATTAATATAACCAAACACTGGTCTATTTTCTTTGGTTGTTTTTAATTCAGTGTCATAGGTTGTAGTATCTTTTAAAACAAATAAATTAGCATCAGAAATAAACTTAAAATTATAATATTTACCATCCTTAATAAAAGTATATGGATCTTTAGCAATATCATCATCTTCGATTAATTCATTAATTTTAGTAGAACTATTTTTAACATTAAAAATTTGATTACTATGAGCTTTTTCAAAGGCAGCTAATAATTTAGGTGAAAAATCACCAATAGGAGAATCAACTAAGTTAATTCCACGGTCAGCAAGGAAATTGTTTACCCATAAAATAATTCCATTTGAATCCACAACTACAAGACCTATTTGACCAAAATCATAAGCGGCTCCAACATCTGAACCAACAATATCTGCGGCATTTAAATTTGTTAAGTGTCTTTCTTTTTCTATTTTACTAGCTTGAATAAGGAAAATAAAAAAGTAAATTATACCTACAAAAGCAGATAAAGAAGCACCAATAATTACAAATAATTGAGTAAGACTACTATCAAAATTTACAAAAAAATAAGTGAGTAATAATGCAGCAGCACCACCTAAGCCTAAAACAAGCATTAATATACTTGTAATTTTTAATTTATTCATTAATTTTTTCATTCGTCTCACCTCTTTGAAAGTCTCTTATATTATATATTGTTTAATATAATTTATGAAATAAAAAGCTAAAGCTTGAAAAAATATTTTATATTTTAAACATCTTATGAACATAGATGTTTTATTCTCTTAATACTAATACCACTTAAATTTTGTTATAATTAATAACGAGGAAAATATGACTTTAAAAAAGAAAAGATCTTCATTAGTAATCGCTATTGTAAATATCATTCTTTCTGGTGTTATTTTTTGTTTATATTCTTTAAGCCTTTTTAATGAAGCTGGTAATTCTTTAAATTTAGCTTTTTCTAATACTTTTTTAACTTTTGTAAAAAGTAATTTATTTAATTTTAATTTTTCTAATGTTGATACTTATTTAGTACTTATTGCCTTTTATTTACCATTCTTTTTTTGTTTGTTTGGTTTATTTGGTTATTTTGCTAGATTTGCAAATATTTTTCCTTTAATTGCTTTTTGTTTTTCTTTTATTAGTTATTTTTCTTTTGCAACTATTTTAACTGATAATTCAGTAAGAGCTTTTCTTAATTTTTCAACTAGTTATAATTCTTTATTTTCAACTATTTTCTTTGTTGATTTACTTGGTTTAATTTTATCATTTATTAATTTAGAAAAATCTAAGTAAGCATATTTAGTATCAATTTATAGGAAATAATATATACTTTATATGGGTAAAAAATATGCAATACAAGAAAGAAAATTTAATATTAAAAGATGATCCTATTATTGATCAAATAGAAGATACTTTAGAAAAAGTTGCTGTCTTTATTAGAAGAGATGGTGGAGATATTCACTTTAAAGGATATGAAAAAGAAACTGGCACTGTTTTAGTTTCATTAAGTGGCGCTTGTCAAGGATGTATGTTAGTTGATTCAACTATTACTAATGGTGTAGAGCAAATCTTACAACAAGAAGTAATGGGTGTAAATAAAGTCGTAGTTGTTGATGATGATTATAATGTTATTGAAACCAACAACCCTGACTATGGCTGGTATTAGTTTTTAGCTTTAATATGTAAAATTAAAGCGTTAATATCAGCAGGATGAACATTAGTGATTCTTTGAGCTTCACCGATAGTTTTTGGTTTTATAATATTTAATTTTTCTCTAGCTTCTAAGGAAACACCATCCATATTAAGATAATCTAAATTATCAGGTATTGAAATTTTCTCATAGGTTTTTAATTTTTCAGCTTCTTTAAGTTGGAGTTTAATGTATCCTTCGTATTTAATACCTATTTCTAGTTTTTCGGCTAGATTTTCTTCTAATTTTGGTAAATCAGGATTTAATTCTGTTAAGACTTCATATTTTACAGGTTGTCTTTTTATTAAATCAAAATAAGATGTATTGGGATTTGGTTTATTAAAACCTAATGATTCTATATAACTGCTGACTTTTAAGTTATTACCTAAATACATTTCCTTTAATTTAGATATAGATTGTTTAATTTCTTCTTCCCTAGCTAAGAATTTGTTATATCTTTCTAAGGAATTTGTTCCTAATTCATAGCCTAGTTTAAGTAAACGGGTATCAGCATTATCTGAACGAGTTAGAAGTCTATATTCTGAACGGGATGAAAGTAATCTATATGGTTCTTCTGTTCCTTTAGTGATTAAATCATCTATCATAATTCCAATATAAGCTTGATCACGATTAAGGATGAACGGAGCTTTTTTATCGATATATAAACTAGCATTAATACCCGCCATTAATCCTAAGCTTCCAGCTTCTTCATAACCAGAAGTACCAATAATTTGTCCAGCCCCAAATAAGCCTTTTATTTTTCTTAACATTAAAGACTTATCAAATTGTAGTGGTTTAATTGCATCATATTCAATAGCATAAGCATATTTTAAAATTTTTGCTTTTTCTAAGCCCTTTAATGAATGAACCATTTCTTCTTGAACATCATGAGGCATAGAAGTAGAAAAACCTTGTAAATATGTAGAATTTAAAAACCTTGATTCAGGCTCTAAAAATAATTGATGACGAGGTTTATCCTTAAATCTTACAATTTTAGTTTCAATTGAAGGACAATAACGTGGGCCAACACCAGAAATTAAGCCAGAATACATACTAGATTCCATTAAATGCTTTTTAATAATTTCATGAGTTTTACTATTAGTGTAGGTTAAGTAACATTTACATTGTTGTTCAAAAGGAACATAGGTTGTAGTATCATAGGAAAAAGCGAGTTTTTTATTTGTACCTAGTTGCTCTTCTAAGATTGAAAAGTCAATAGTTTGAGGATCTAATCTTTGAGGAGTTCCTGTTTTTAACCTAAAAAGTTCAATACCATGTTCTTCTAAAGATTTTGAAAGACCAATTGCAGCTTTTTGATTGTCTGGCCCACCCTTTTTTACATCGTTTCCTGCCATTACTTCGGCATTTAAATATGTTCCAGTTGTTAAAATAACAGCTTTTGCACTAACAAAAGTACCATCATCTAATTCAACGCCACTGATGGTATCACCTTTAGTTACTATTTTTTTAACTTCAGCTTCTAAAATATCTAAGTTAGAGAGTTTAGAAAGGTATTCTTGCATTTCTTTTGGATAAGTAATTTTATCCTCTTGAGCTCTTAATGATTGGACACCAGGGCCTTTAGAAGTATTTAAAAGTTTCATTTGGAGGTAGTTATGGTCTGCAACTTTCCCCATTATTCCTCCTAGAGCATCAATTTCTCTAACTACTATACCTTTAGCTGAACCACCAATATGTGGATTACAAGGCATATTAGAAATCATTTTTTTATTAAGACAAACTAAAAGAGTCTTTTTATTTAATTTACTAGCTATATTACTAGCTTCAACACCAGCATGTCCACCACCTACAACTACAATATCATAACTAAGCATTAACCAATACTTCCTTCCATATCCAATTTAATTAATTGATTTAATTCTACAGCATATTCCATTGGTAATTCCTTGCTAAATGGCTCAATAAAGCCCATGACAATCATGTGAGTTGCTTCTTTGAGGCTTAAACCACGGGACATTAAATAGAAAAGCATTTCTTCATCTATTTTAGAAACTGTTGCTTCGTGTTCAATATTTGAAGAATCGTTTTCTACTATATTTGTGGGAATAGTATCTGAAGCTGATTTTTCATCTAATATTAAAGTATCGCATTCAATATGGGCATGAGAATTAGTAGCAGATTTACAAATATGAGCGGTTCCACGATAATTGACAATGCCACCTTCTTTACAGATTGATTTAGAAATAATATTGGAAGAAGTATTTTTTCCTAAATGAATCATTTTAGCACCCGCATCTTGATATTGATTTTTACTTGCTACCGCAATAGAAATACAGGTTCCTTTTGAATTATCACCTTTTAAAATGCAAGCTGGATATTTCATATTTAATTGTGAACCGATATTTCCATCAATCCATTCCATTAAGCCATTTTCTTCGCAAATTGCTCTTTTAGTTACTAAATTAACAATGTTATCTGACCAGTTTTGGATAGTAGAATAACGGCATTTAGCGTTTTTACCAACAAAAATTTCAACAACTGCTGCATGTAAGGATTCTTTAGAATATTGAGGAGCAGTACACCCTTCAACATAGTGAACTTCTGCATCATCATCAACAATAATTAGTGTACGTTCAAATTGACCACTTCTTTCATTATTAATTCTAAAATATGATTGTAATGGTTTATCTAACTTAACACCTTTTGGTACATAAATAAAAGATCCACCTGACCAGCAAGCACCATTTAAGGCAGCGTATTTATTATCGTTAAAAGGAACTAGTGTTCCAAAATATTTTTTGAATAAATCAGGATAGGTTTTTAAAGCAGTATCAGTATCTAAAAAAATTACACCTTTATCAGACACTTCTTTTAACATATTATGATAAACGGCTTCAGATTCATATTGGGTAGAAACACCCGCTAAATATTCTTTTTCAGCCTGAGGAATTCCGAGTTTATCAAAGGTGTTTCTAACTGTTTTAGGAACATCCTCCCATGAAGTTGAAACTTTATCAGACATCCTTGTAAAATAAGTATAGGAATTAAAATCTAAAAAAGATAAATCAGGTCCAAAGGATGGCTGCTTTCTTCTTATAAACTCATGATAAGACTTTAAACGATAATCTAGCATCCATTTTGGCTCGTTTTTTTGACTAGAAATTTCTTTTATAATTTCTTCAGATAAACCTCTTGGGGTTTTATAAATAGAAACATCTTTATCTTTAAATTCATATTTTTCACGAGAAAGATCGATGTTTTCTATATTAGTTTTTTCTTCTTTCATCCTTCTCCTCCTCTATTGCTTTATTTAAACCACGCCACCCGATAGTAGCACAGCCAATACGTGAAGGTTGTCTATTGGTATTTATAAAAGCTATTGCTTCTTTTAATTTATCTTCATCAAATGATTCAGCATTAATCATTTTATTAAAATTATTCATAATATCCTTAGCTTCTTCTAAGGTTTTGCCTTTTACTAAATCAGTCATGATGGAAGTAGAAGCCGCAGAAATTGCACAGCTATTACCATGCCATAAGCAATCAGTAATTATATTATTTTCAATTAAAACTTGAACATAAATATCATCAATACAACTAGCAGAATCCATGTGTATAGTAATATAACGTGGATCTTTAGTTTCTCTTTTGTTTTTAGGGTTTTGATAATTATCCATGATGATTTCCCTAAGCATCATCGGATTATCTTTAATTGAAAAAGGCATCTAAAAAATCCTTTCCATGTGTACAAGCTTCAATAAATTGATCAGCTTCTTCTTTAGTATTATATAAATATAAAGAAGCACGAATAGTAGCATCAGTATGTAGAAAATCTAATAAAATCTTTGCACAATGTTGACCAGAACGGACAGCAATACCTTTGGAATTTAATAAGGAAGCACCATCTTGGGCAAAAACATTTTTAAAATTGAAAGTAATAATTCCAGACTCGGCATTTTTATTGTATAAAACAATATTATCATTTTTCTCTAAAGCGTTTATGATGTATTGTCTTAATTCTAACTCGTGCTTTTCAATTTTATCTAGACCGATTTTTTCTAAATATTTACATGCACTTGCTAGGCCTAAAGCACCAGCAATATTTTGGGTTCCCGCTTCAAATTTTAATGGTGGGATTTGGTAAGTAACATTTCCACAAGTTTCAAAACGAGTATTCATTCCACCACCAGTTAATAAAGGTGGCATCTTTACTAGTAAATCATATTTACCATAAAGGACACCAATTCCAGTAGGACCACATAATTTATGACCTGAAAAGGCTAATAAATCACAGTCCATGTCTTTAACATCAATCTTCATATGTGGGACTGATTGAGCACCATCTACAATAAAATATGCGCCATTTTTATGAGCTAAATTTGCAAATTCTTTTACTGGTATAGTATGGCCTAAAACGTTAGTTACTTGAGCTAAAGAAACAATTTTAGTTCTTGGGGTTAAAGATTTTTCAAAATTTTCTATAGTAAGGTGGCCATCTTTAGAAAGAGGAATATATCTAACATTGCACTTTTTAACATGGGCAATATGGAACCATGGAAGAATATTAGAAGCATGTTCAGCTTCTGAAATTAAGATTTCATCACCTTCTTTAAGAAAATCCATTAAACCAAAAGCAGCTAAATTTAAAGACATACTAGCACCAGAAGTAAAGACAACCTCTCCTTTGTTAGCATTGATAAATTTGGCCACTTCTTCTCTAGCCTCATCATATTTAACATCGACTAAGTGAGCTAAATCATAGTCGCCACGATGGGAATTTGCTGTGAAATTTAAATAATACTCATCTTGAGCTTGAATGACTTGATATGGTTTAAATGTAGTTGCTGCATTATCAAAATATACAAGTTTTTTACCTTGCATAGTTGGATAATTTTTAAACATTGGGAAATCTTCTCTAATTTTATTTACATCGTATTCCATTTTATTTACCTTCTCTTTTTAATAAAGTTTCTAAAAGTGAATTTCTTATTTTTTCATCATCTATTAATGAAATAACAGGCTTTAAATAGCCTAAAGTTATCAAATTGGTCGCTTCAATTTTTGTTAGACCTCGACTAGTTAAATAAAATAAAACATCATCATTTACTTTACCTAAAGCCGCACCATGAGAAGCATTAACATCATTTTCATAAATGTTTAGGCTAGGAGAAACTTGTGCTTGCCCATCTTTTGAAAGGTTAGCAATACGTCCTTCTTGTCTTGCCTTTGATTTTTTAGCTCCTTTTAAAATATCAGTAGAACCTAAGAAAACAAGTTGACCTTTATTAAGTAAAACACCATTCATCTTTACTAATGAATTAGTTTTTATTCCTTTAGCTTGTAAGTTAATATCAAAGACCTTTTTTTCTAAATTAGCTCTAGTTGCTAAATGATAAGTAGCATTAGCAAAATCCAATAATTGACCTGTAATTTTTAAATTAGTGTCACTAGAAGAAAAGTCAATAATTACCACTTCCAAATTAGCGTTATTATCAACATTAATAAAACCAGTGATATTTGCTTTATTAATAATTACTAATTCTAGTTTTAAACTATCTTTTACCTCTAAAGACAAATTTAAGTCGTTATTTACTAAAACTAAGTAAGAAGATTTTTTTTCAATAATTTTTTCTAACTTAGTAAGATTATTAAAAGTTTCTAACATTTTAGCCTACCTTTTTATAAGCACATGTTTCTAAAACTACTGGCTTCTTAGTTTCTTCTTTTTTGATTTTAATGCCATATTCTTTAGATAAAAATTCATAACCTTCTGTATCGACTTTTGTAATTAAAGATGTATCACCAGTTAAAGCAATTTTGCCATTAATAATAATAGCTGCTTTATTTGGATGAACATATGAAAATAAACGAGCATAGTGAGAAATGATTATAAAAGTGGAGCCTTTCTTTTCTTGTTCAACAATATTTTCACCGATAAGTTTTAAAGCATCAACATCAAGTCCAGAATCAATTTCATCGAGCATAACAAAAGGTGGATTAAGTAAAATCATTTGTAGAATTTCATTTCTTTTCTTTTCACCACCTGAAAAACCCTCGTTTAGGAAACGAGTATTCATATCATCTGGTAAATCAACTTTTTTATAAGCGCTATTTAAAGCGTTATAGAATTCAAATAAGTTTATAGGTTTTTCTCTATGGCAATTAATTATTTGCTTATAAAAGTCTATTGATTCAACACCACTAATTTCTGGTGGATTTTGAAAAGCCATAAAGAAACCTAATTTTGCTTTTTCCTCAACTTTTAAATTAGTGATATCTTGGCCTTTATATATAATTTTGCCACTTGTAATTTTATAGTGTGGATTTCCCATTAAAGTGTTTAATAAGGTGGATTTTCCGTGTCCATTAGGGCCTAATAATGCAAGTTTATCTTGTGGTTCTAAACTGAGATTTATTCCGTGAAGAATCTCAATAGAATCAGCTTCAACATGGAGATCTTTTATTTCTAATTCTTTCATAGTTTTCTCCTTCCTTAGATATATTAAATAAAGGCTTTTAAATATTCAAGAAATATACTCATTAAATATATGAGATGTAATATGTTAAAAACATTTTAAAATTTAATTTAAAAAATAAATACATATTATTTTTTAATGTTTTTTATATATATAATAGAATAATTTATTGAACTTTTAAACAAAATTTTGCTTGAAAATGTTTACAAATTCATATAACATTATTGAGTATATATTTGGAGGAATAATATGAAGAAAAGCTTAGCTACTTTAAGTTTAGTTGCTGCCTTAACTGCTGGTTTAGTCTCCTGTGGCCAAGGTTACGATTATAAAGATGGTGTCATGCTTACAGTTAATGATAAAGAATACACTACAGCTGAATTATATGAAAAATATGGTTTAGATACCTCTGCTGGTGTTGAAGCCTATTACAATATTGTAAAGGATATCGTTACTGAAGCTGTTGTTAAGAAAACTGAAACAATGATTGATAATGTTGAAGGTGAAATGAATTCTGTTCAACAAAATGCTGAATCATCTGCTAAAACTAACGGCACTAATACTGCTGAAGAAATTGAAAAGACTTTAGAAAGTGAAGGCGTTGATTCTTTAGAAGAATTAGAGGCTAAAAAGTATCTCGCAGCTAAAACCACTAAGTTAAGCGAAGACTTCTATTCTGATAATAATTATAAAAATACCTATTTAAAACAAGCTTTAGGTACTGCTAGTGAAGATCCAGAAAATAGCAAATATAAAATTTATCCTTATCATTTAAGCCATATTTTAGTTAAAGTTGATGCTACTTCTACTTCTTTATGGAATGGAACTATTTCTAGTGATGATGCTAAGCAACTTTATTCTGTTGTTAGTAGTTTAGTTAACAATAATAGTTTTGGCCAAACTGCTTTAACTTTATCTGATGATGGTTCTGCTTCAACTTATGGTGATTTAGGTATTATGGATTCAAAGACTAGCTATGTTTCTGAATTTAAATATAATGTCTATACCTACGATGCTTTATTTAACGATAAAGTTAGTGCACAAAATAAACAAGAAATTGAAAATAAGTTATTTAGCTATAATGAAACAGAAAAAGCTGAATATAAAACATTTGTTAATAACAAGGTTTATGGTATTCCTTATTCTGCTTTATTAGCTTTAAATTATTATGCTGATATTGTGAAAGATAGCAATGGTGTTGAAGTTAATAATTCTTCAGATATTAATTATCCAAGAAATGTTATTTTCAACAATTATTTTAATAACCATTCTTTATCCTACATTTATTTAGATAACCCAGATGATAGTCCTTTAAAGACTGATACCAATTTTTCTAAATACTATAATGAAACAATTTATGAAGCTGCTAATAAATCAAATGCTTTTAAGGAAAATAGTACTTTAACTAATGCAATGCAAGCTTATACTGAAGTAGATAACAATAAGCATACTACAGGTGTTCAACAAGTTAATAATGCTAATAAAGTTTTAGTTGATACTGAAAATGCTGATTACCCTATTTTAGTTACTAGAGCTGGTACTGGTTCATCTTCTACCTCTTCTTCTTTAGCTAAGAAAGCTGATGGTGGTACTTCTGATTCTTCTGGTTACCAAGGTATTCATTTTATTTCTGTTATTAAGGATCCTTTTGTTACTACTCAAGATGAATTAGTAAAATACTATACTTTAGATAAGCCAACAGTTGGTACTACTAATGATACTTTCGTTGGTAAATATGCTTATTCCGAGGTTTCTAATTACAATTCTAGAGTTGAAACTATTAAGACTGAAATTAAAAAGATGGATTCTAATTTTGATTATCGTATGTTTGAAGAAGCTTTAGCGAAGGCTGAAAGTGGTGAAAATGATAATAAAGTTAAAATCACATTAAATCCTGATGTTAAGAAAGCTATAGAAAATTATATTGAAGTTAAGAGAGAAACCACTGCCGAATCTGATGTTAGATCATGGGATAGCACTTGGAGAAGCTATCTTAGAAGTTTAAAGGTTTCTTCAGAATTTTCTTCTAGAATCTTACCTCTTTCTGCTATTAATGCTTTTATGGGTGGTACTAGTTCATTAGAAACTTATAATAATCAAAGAGCTGGTGTTACAAATAGTAATACTACTAGTAAATAAGTGGAGGAAAAATAATTATGAGAAAAACAAAACTTGCATCCTTATTATTAGTTACAACTTTTGCTACTGTCTTAACTAGCTGCAATGATGATATTGTTAATTTGCCAGGTGATAAAAACGATCCTATAGTTGATGTTTCTAATGATTCTAATAATGAAGTTACTAATAATACTAAAGAAGATTTCTATAATAAATTATCTGGTCAAGATAAGAATTTAACTCAACTTAATATGCTTCTTGATTCTTTTGCTGGTGAAGAATTAACTGGTGATTTTGCTATTTCAGATGATGAATTAAAAGAAAAATATCAAAAGACCATGTTAGATGATGTTAAAGGTGATTCTTATGCTACTGATTCTATTTTTGATGAATATCGTTACGCTTTAAACTTAGTTTCTCAAGGTTACGCTATTAAGACAAGTGATGGTAAAACTGATTTAGCTAGTTTAAAAGCAGCTACCCAAGGCGATGATTTAATTGTTACTTCTGAATCAAAATTTGAAGATGTCTTTAAATTAGATTATTCTGATTATATTAATAGACAATTAATACCTACTATTAAAAGACAATATTTGACAGCTAAATACATTTATGAAAATAATTACTCATCAATTGGTACAACTTCTGCTCGTGAAATTTCTTTTGCTAAAATAGTTGATAGAACCGATCGTCCAGGTGAAGCTAAAAAATTAGTTGATGCATTTACTAGAGACTATATTGTTAATGAAAATGCAACTCCTGAACAAGCCAGTTTAGCTAATTTAACTAATCTTTGGAAAGGCAATGATCTAACTGATGAACAAATTCAATGGTTAAGTAATAATAATATCCATACTTTATCTGATAAAATTTCTGAAGAAGTTGATAAGATAAAAACTAATAATGAATATTTAACTGATACCTCATTAGAGTCTCAATATACAGGTTCTTATACTTATTCAGTAGAATGGGGTGAAGAGTTAGCTAAACGTTCCTTAGCAAAAGAAGAAATTTATTTTAATGATACTTATCTTTCTGCTTCTGCTCCATCTTCTTTACCTTCTACTATTTCTGATCGTACATTTTCTTCTAACTATTCTGAAAATGAAGAAGGAGTTTATAAGAAAGAAGTTGTTGATAATTCGTTAGTTTTTGCTCATAAGAATGGTGATCAAACTACTTATTCTCGTTATGTTAAGCCTGATGGACTTCCTGCTAATTCAACTAATACAGTGGCAACTTATGTAAAATCTGAAAATGCTTATTATATTGTTGAAATTCATTCTATTGTTTCTAATTCAAGAATAGCTAAGAATTCTTCTGATTCTGATGAAGTTAAAAAGGCTAAGAGAGAATTAGCTATGTCTACTGCTTATATTATGGCAAGTCAAGATTCTTATAAGAAAACCGCAATTACTCATTATTTAACTCAACACGATATTTCTTATTCTGATCCTGATTTCTATGAATACATCGAGACTAATTATCCTGATGCTATTGATGAAGATTAATTAGAATTTTAAGGGCAAGTAAATGCCCTTTTTTATTGTTTTCTTATTTAATAATACGATCAAAATAATTAATAAATGTTAAAATAATTGAGTATGGAGGCTAATTATATGCATGAAAATTGTGTTTTTTGTAAAATTGTAAATGGTGAAATACCTTCTATTAAGGTTTATGAAGATCAAAAAGTTTTGGCTTTTTTGGATATTTCCCCTGCTAGTAAAGGTCATTGTTTAGTAGTTACTAAGGAACATTTTGATAATTTCTTAACTTGTCCACCTGATTTACTCGCTTATGTTTTTCAAATTGCTCAAAAGATAGGCCAAGCTATGGTTGTTTCTTTACATGCTGATGGTATTAATATTTTAACCAATGTTAATAAAATTGCCGGTCAATCCGTATTCCATTTTCATGTTCATATTATTCCACGTTATAAGGAAGATAAACTTGGTATTCCATTTGAGCCAACTGCTATTGAAAAATTCAATTTACCAACTTTAGCTAATCAAATTAAGGAAAAATTATAACTTCCAATCAACTACTTCTTGTCCATGTTCTTTTAAAAAAGTGTTAGTTTTAGAAAAAGGCTTTGAACCAAAAAAGCCACGATAACTAGCTAAAGGAGATGGATGACTAGATTTTAAAACTAAATGATAGTTTTTATTTATGAGCTTTTCAACTTTTTGTGCTTTAGCACCCCATAAAATAAAGACTATCCTTTTTTTTGAAAGATTTAGATAAGAAACTACATCATTTAAGAATGTTTCATATTCTATGTAATTACATGAAAGAGCTTCGCCTTCTTTTACATGAAGTACTGAATTTAGTAATAAGACACCATTTTTTGCCCATTTAGTTAAGTCTCCTGATTTAGGTATATCGTAATTTAAATCGTTATGATATTCTTTAAAAATATTTACTAAGGAAGGAGGAATTTTAGAATTTGATGGAACAGAAAAGGCTAAGCCCATTGCTTGATTTTGTTCATGGTATGGATCCTGTCCGATTATTAAGACTTTAACTTTATCAAATGTTGTTAGTTGAAACGCTTTTAAAAGATCTTTTTTTGGTGGGTAAATTTTATAGTTTTGATAGTCATAAGAAATTTTTTTGATAAGTGTTCTAATTTCTTTTTTGTGGATTTCCTCAATAAAAAAATTTAGCCAGTTCATTATACATTAAAAGGTTTTGAGGTTATGGCTTTTATTAAAGCTTCCTCTTCTTTTTCCTTTTCCTCCTGTTTTATACGAGTTTTTATATTATTTATTTCTTCAGAAACATTTAAGGTTTTTAATTTAAATGGTTCCAAATTATTTAAGAATTTAAAATTATCATTACCGATTTTATTAATTAAATTATTTTCAGATAAATTTGAATAACTAACTAAATCAGCAATTTCTTCTTCACTAGTAAATCTTTTTCCGCGTTTTACTAAATAAATTAGTCCATCTTCATCTAGTGATAATTGATCATCAACAGTAATAGTTTTCTTTGGTAAAGGTTTGTTTTTAATAATTAAATTTGATAGATCTAATTTAGTAAAATCAAAATCATTTATTTTATCTTTTTCATCATCATTTAGATAAGTAGTTAAAATTGTAGTGTTAATTTCATCATTTTTTGATACCACATCAATTGAAGGAATATCATCAATTTTAACACCTTTGTTTTTAGAAAGATCTTCAGGTAAATCTTCAAGAATAAATGGTTGTCGTGTTTTTGATGGCTTAATAAACTTATAAGGATTGACAGCGATTCCTTTTTCAGTTACACCAGTTGAAATATCATCTAAATATTTAGCTTGATTTACAAAATCTTTTTCCTTATTTAAAAAACCTATGGATGGAGTAATATCAGCAATTAAGTTTATTTCACCATTTTGTAACTCTTTTTCACCTGTTAAGATTTCTAAGGCTTTATTAGAAATCTTTTGATCTTCAACAGTTGGTAATCTTTTTTCTTTTTCTAATTTTCTTTTACGATAAGAAATTAAAATAAAATGGGTAATTAGTAAAACAATAATAATGAAGATTAATGAAGTTACTAAATATAAAATTAATTCATAAAGGTGACCAAGATAAAATGTTTTATAAATTACCTTTTGATAATCAATAGTAAATAAATTTGTAAAAAAACTGTCCAAATTTGTATTGATAGCTGTAATAAAAGCTGAAGAATAAAAATTCTTAAATGTATTTAAAAGCCAAGAGAATTTAGCTAAATAAGAAAATCTAAAGAAGATGAAAAAAGAAAGTAAAATTAAATAGATTATTAAAAATATAATTCTACCTATAGGATTGCGTTTTCCACTATTTAATTGTATTTTTGCAGTATTTTGTTCAATAAAAGGATTTAATACTATTTCACTTGCTGAACTTGGAGTTTTAATATTTGAAAAGTTAATTTCATTAGCGTCTAATATAGAAAAATATTTTGGTGCTTTATTTATATTTTCTAACTTTTCTTGTTCTTCTTGAATTCTAATTTCTTGTTTATGTTTACTTAAATTTACTAATGTTGAAATTATACTAGCAATAATATCGATTGCTAAAATAAATAAAAAAGTACAAATAATAATAATTACTAATCCTTTGAAATTAATATTATCAAAAGTAGGATTTAATAATATAAAATTGTTTAAGGTTTTATTCCATAAAAAGTTAAAAAAAGCATCCAATTGATTATATGCTTCAACTAAAAAGCCAACATTAGCACCAGTTAAAAAGTCTCTAATGGGTTGAAAATAATATAAAAAAGCGAACAAGCCACCAATTAATAATGAGAAAAAAGTAAAAACAATCCTTTTCATTTTTTACCTCTTTCTAAATCTTCTTTATTGACGAATGCAGTTAAAAAGTCATCGTTGATAGTTTTTTGATAATCTTCTAAAGAAATTTGGGATTCATTAGTTATTTCACTATGTTTTTTGGTTATATCAAAAAGTGAATATATTGTATCATCTAAAACTATTGAACTTGGTTTAGATTCTAAATTAATGACAAAATTCTGTAATAGTAAAGAAAAAGGATTTCTTTTTAGAACTAATAAATCGAAAGAATAGTTTAATAAAAACATTTTTAAAGCATCTATGGTTTCAAAATAATTTGCTAGTCCAATATTATTTAAAGTTTCTTTAAATGATAATGTATATAAGGAATAATTAAGTTTTGTACGATACTTATTTGAAGATTTTAATTTTACATATTGAATTTTTATTAAATCATTATAATTATCAGCTACTAAAACTTTTTTGTTATGAAAATAAGAAGGTAAAAGATTAGTAAATTTAATAGTGTCATCAGTTTTAAGAAAATAAGTTTCACTTTTTATGTTATTAATTACAAAATTAGCATCAGCGGAGGCTTCATAGAGTCCTAAATTTAATTTTTCGAAAATCTTTAAAGATTCTAGTCCTATATGATTAATAACTTTAAATGTTAAACTTCCTTCTTCTAAATTTAAATCATTTTCAAAATTCCTATATATGTTTTTGCTATAATCCTTTTTTATATTATTTTTTATTAGTATAGCTTCTTTTAAAAAAGTCATTTCGAAATTAGAAAAATAATAAATCGATAATTGAGAAAGATGAAATAATTTATTAATAATATCGTTTTTATTTTCTTCATTTAAAATATAAGGGTTTTTATTTTTTATATTTTTAAACCTAAATTTAATTTTATTAGATAAAAGACTTAATAAGGTTTTTAGTTTTGACATATACTATCAATAAAATTATATCAAATTTGATACTTTACTACTTAAAGTTAAAAAAGAAGTTTAATTTGTAGTAAAATAAGAAAGTATGAAAAAGATTAAATATGTTTTATTTGATTGCTGGGACACTGTAATTAAGTTTGAAGAAATCTATAAGAACGCTTCTTTAAAAGTTGTTTTTGATCATTTTAAAGATAAAAACAAATATTCTTTTGATGAAATTTTAGCTTATGATAGTAAATTTTTATATGATTATTATTCAACAGCTACTTTTGAGGTTAGTCAAACAGCTATAATTGCTTATTTATGTGAGTCATTAGGTATAGAACTTGATATTTCTTATAAAGAAGCTGCAAGATTATGCACTTTTGCTTATAAAGGTGAGTTAGTTCCAGGCTTTTTGGATTTTATTTCTTTCTTAAAGGAAAATAATATACATTTTTCGATTCTTTCTAATACAATACAAGAAAAAGATGATTTAGATGAACTTATTTTAAGAAATTTTGATCAGAATCCTTTTGATCAAATTATTTGTTCATCAACCTACGCTGTAAAAAAACCAGACCCAAGATTTTATCTCTTAGCTTGTAAAAAACTTAATCTTAATCCAGAAGAAGTGGCATTCATAGGTGATAATATTTTAACTGATATTACTGGGGCTAACCTATCTAAGATGCAAGCTTTTTATTTTAACTGGAAGCATAATAATGTTAACGATGATTTAAAAAAGCAATTGATTTACACCGAATTTACTTCTTATAGTGAATTAATAGATTTATTTAAAGATAGAATATGAACGAAACATTTTATAGTCAAAAAATAATTTTTACCTATTCTGATATTGATGCTAATGATAATGTTTTCCCATCATCAATTTTATTAGCTTTTCAAAATATTGCAGGTATTCATGCTAATTTATTAAATACCGGATACCAGCCATTTATTGAACGTGATTTAATTTGGGTTGTTGATAAAATTCATTTTAAAATTTATAAAAAAATACCTTATCTTGAAGAATTAACATTAGAAACTTGGCCATTAAAACCAAGTTCATTAGCAGTTACTAGGGAAGCAATTATTAAAAATGCTAAAGGTGATATTTTACTTAAATTAAGTTCCTATTGGTGCATTTTAAATGTAAAAACTAGAAGACTTGTAAGAACAAAAGAAGTAAAAGAATTAAATAGAGATGACTATTTAGACAAGACCAATTTTGAAACTGAGTTTTTTAATCTTCCAACTTTTGACTATAGTAATTTAAAAGAAACTTTAAATTATCAAGTCCTTTTTACTGATTTAGATCATAATAAACATATGAATAATACTAATTATGCTCGTTTAATTGTTTCTTCTATTCCTAATATAGAGAGTAATGAAGTTTCTGAGATGCAAATAAATTTTTCAAAAGAAAATTATAAAAATGATCTTTTAAGAACTTATGTTAAAGAAAATTCTGAAAAAGAATATCAAATAATTGGAGTAAAAAACAATAGTGAAGTTTCTTTTAATAGTTATGTTAAAATTAAGTAAGGAGTATTTATGAAATTTTTTGAACATTTTAAACCTAAAAACATTTTAGAACATTTCAAGACCTTAACAGTAACTCAAATTGTGATTTGTGTTTTAGAGTTTATTTTATTTGTTTTGATGCTAGTTTTGGATATTAATTTCTTTGTTAATATTGGAACTGGTAAACATTTTTTTGGTGAATCTTTGCAGGTATATGAAGTAGTTGTTTCTGTTTTTTTATTGATTTTACTTATATTAGTTTTTATGCAATTTATTTTTGATCTTTTTATTAAAGATTGTGCAAAAGCAAAAAATGATACTACTCAAAAAATAGTTAAAAATGGACGTGTAATCACTATAAATAAAAATGATAGTGACAATAAAGATTAATTTTTAAAATATTTAAAAGAATAGAGAGCAACAACTACTGCGGTAGCTAAATTTAAAGAATCAACTTTTTTTGATTGTTCTATTCTTGTCGCTAAATTGTTGGTAAAACTATCTGGTAAACCTGTAGCTTCATTTCCGAAAACTAAGGCATAATTACCATTTACTTTTTTTACATCAGTTAAACTTGTAGAGCCCTTTAACATAAAAGGATAATAAGGACGTTTATAATCTTTCATGTATTCATCAAAGGATTTAAATGTTTGAATTCTTAATGAAAAAACAGCACCCATAGATGAACGGATAACTTTTGGATTAAAATAATCTGCACATGGAGTGATTAATGCTAAATCAAGGTAGTTAAAAGCTAACATTGAACGCATTATATTTCCTAAATTACCCATATCGGATGGATTAACTAAAACTACATGATTAGCATGTTTTTCTAATTTATCCTTGTATTTGTTGAAAACACCAATTACATGGTCATTATCTTTTTCTTTTAATTTATCAAAGATATTTTTAGAAACTATAATTTTATTTTTTGGAACAATTTTTTCCAATTTTAAATAGCCAGGAGTATCTAAACTTTCTGGTGATGCATAAACATTTATTAATTGATTTTTTCTATTATTTAAAAGTTCGAAAGTCGGGAAAAATCCCCCAGTGTATGAATATTCACTATCTTTTTTATATTGTTTTATCATTTTTAATTTTTAAAAAAATAACTGTAGGATATACCTACAGTTAATAATAATTACAAATACTAGTCAGCAATAAATGGTAAAAGAGCCATAAATCTAGCGTTTTTAATAGCACGAGCTAATTCACGTTGATGTTTAGCACAAGTACCAGAAATTCTTCTAGGAGTGATCTTACCAGAAGGAGAAATGAACTTCTTTAAAAGTTCAACATCCTTATAATCGATATGATCAATCTTGTTTTTTGCAAAGTAGCAAACCTTAACAGGAGCTTTTTTCTTATACATAACTAATTAATCCTTTCTTTAAAACGGTAATTGATCATCAGTATCAAAATCAGAATTGCTGAATGAATCGTCATTACCACTAGGAGTTGAAGATGAATCAGGAGTGTAGCCATTATTACCATTAGAAGAAGAATCTTCTCTTGCTCTTGATAAGAATTGAACTTGATCACAAATGACTTCTAATACACTAACATTTTTATTTTCTTTGTTAGTATAAGTTCTTTGTAATAAGTGTCCATCAACAGCAACTTGAGAACCTTTTTTTACATATTTTGCAATATTTTCAGCAGTCGCATTCCAAGCTACGCAATTGATGTAAGATGCAGATTTTTCATCTTTATTCTTAGTACGATTATCAACAGCAAGTGAAAATGAGACAACATGCATACCTGAGGTTGTTGTTTTTAATTCAGGATCTTTAGTAAAACGACCAATTAGTAAAACTCTATTCATTTCTATCTCCTCTCATCAGAATTTACTTATTCTGAAACAGTCAATAAAAATCTTAAGACGTTAGCATTAACTCTAGTAAGACGTTCGAATTCATCGATAGCTTTTTTACTAGGAGTTGAGAACTTTAGTACAACATAATAACCTTTTTTGGCTTTTTTGATCTCATAAGCGAGTTCTTTTAAGCCCCATTCATTGACATCGATGATTTTAGCACCATTGTCAGTGAGAATCTTTTGAATGTTAGCATTTTCGTTTTTGATGCTAGCTTCATCTAATTCAGGTTTTAAAATGTACATGATTTCATAATTCTTAGACATGTGACACCTCCCTTTGGACATTTGGTCACTTATTAAGTGACAGAGAGCAGTGGCTAGAAGCCATACTCGTGTAATATAATACTATTTTTTATATTTAATTGTCAAAAGAATTATTGACTATTTCATTCTCTATATATTAATTTTCTTTAGCCTTTTTATAATGTTCTTTTAAAAAGTTATTTGCTTCTTTTTCTGTTTTAAATTTTCTAATTTCTTGTAAATGCCCATCAGTTATAATAAAACATTTTTCTTTTTTATTAAAATAACATTTATATTCATTTATATTATCAGAAGGTACTAGACCAGTTTTATTATCTATTAATATTTTTCTTATAGGGACTATTTTTGGTTTAATCATATATTTCTATTATATCTTCAAACTTGATTGTTAGACTAGAAAAATAAGCTTTTTTACTATATATGTCTAATTTTATAAATTTTTCTTTTATTTTATAAATAAAACCATCTTTATAATATTTTAAAATTATCTCGCTGTCTTGGGATAAGTTTGAAAGAATATTATAATTTTGTTCAATTTGATCATTAAACAAAAGAGGTTTTTCAACTTTTTCTTTTTCAAGTAACATTTGATTTAAGAAGTCTTCATACTCAGGTAAAGAAGCATATGGCGCCCATTTTTTCATTCCTCTGCTCATTTAGCATGTCCTCCTATTTGTTTCATTCTTCTCAAGGCATTAGATTTAGAAAGCAAGGATGATGCACGAATGATTTTTTCTTTTCCAAATTGTTTTTTTAATTGATAAACTGTTTGAAAAAGTTTTCTTTCTTCTTCCTTTTTTTCTTCATCGAATAATGATATTTGATAGTATTTATCGCTAGTTAGTTCACTAGCTACTAGATAAATAGATCTAGCGTTTTTAGAGGTATCAAAGTAAGTATATAAAATTTTTTCTAAAGCATTTAGTAATTCAAAATATGAGTTAGTGGGATTAGAAAAAGGAATGCATTTACCAAAGCCAGAAGAGTGATTAGAATAGCCAACGCATAAGCCTATTTTACTAGTTAGATAGTTTTTTTCTTTTAAGCGGATAATTAATTCATCTAGCATTTCAGTTAATAGTAAATGTGTATCTTCCAAATTGTAATCTGAAAATAAGGTTTGACCAACAGATAGTGATTTGTTTTGACTTATATATGGTTTTCTAATATCAGAATCATCTATTCCATTTGCATGTTCATGTAATTGTTCACCAATTACTCCGAAAATGTCTTTTAACATTTTTTTAGAAGAACAAGCTAATTCGCCAATAGAATAGATTCCTAAATTATTTAATCTTTTTTCAAGATTATGACCAATCCCCCACATTTTAGAAAGTGGTTTAATGTTCCAAAGTTTTGTTTTAATATCATCTAAATTCCAGCAAGCAATATTATCTTTAACATGTTTTGCTTCTATATCCATACTAACTTTAGCTAGAAGCATGTTTGGGCCAATTCCACAAGTAACTGTAAGACCAGTTTTTTTATAAACTTCATCAATTATTTTTTTGGCATATACTTTTTTATCTTCTCCATTTAAGTAATGTGTGACATCTAAAATTGCCTCATCAATAGAGTAGATATGTAAATCCTCTTTAGCAACATGATTTAAATAAACTTTAATTACTTCTAAACTCATTTTTATGTATCTTTCCATTCTAGGTTTAGCGTAAATCATACCCTTGATTTTAGGTAATTCATAAAGTCTTAAACGCGAAGGGATATTTAGAGTCTTTAGATAAGGACTAACTGCCATAATAATAGTACCATTGCCTCTAGAAACATCGGCAACTACTAAAGGAGTAGTAAAAGGATCAAGGTTACGATCTTTACATTCACATGAGGCATAAAAACTTTTTAAGTCGATAGCTAAATAGGTCTTTTCCATACTTTTCCTTTCGAAGGTAAGTTGATTATAACAAGAAAAAAATTCTAAAAAATATGAAAATAAAAATGTAAGAAAAATACTAACTTTACTAAAAAACTACTACAAAAAAAAGAAAGCCAATGATTACGAGTTTTTTCATAGCTTTCTTTATTTTAAATAAATAGTATTTGATTTTAAAAAATTTTTAAAGAAAATTACTTACAATTTTACAAATTTTTATACATGATAATCGAGACAGTTTTTGTAATATCTCGGCATTTATCAGTTACATATTCAAACATTGAATAGATTTTTTCGGTAAGAACTATTTGCCGATAGTTTAAATTGTTTTCTTGAATATATAGTGCATGGACATTTTCTTCATATAGATGATCCGTTTTTTCTTCTATGTCTCTTATTTTTTCAATTAATGGATCAAGTATTTTTTTATTGTTAAAGGATGAAAGATTTTTTAAAAGCTCAATTACTGCTACGATACCATCATAAGCCTGGGATAAAAAAATATTTATATTATGTGGAAGAGTTTGATAGTTTCTAACATAGATTTTATAAGAGATTTCATCTATAGCATCAGTTAAATCATCAATATTATTTAGAAGTAAAAAAATATCTTCTCGATCAATTGGAGTAATAAATTCTTTGGCGAGTCTTTCTTCTACTTCATGTTTAACTAAGTCGGCGTTATGTTCAATTTGATGAACTTTATTTTTTAATTCTAAAGTATTTTCAGGCTTAAAGTTTTCTAAACCAGCTTTTAATGTTTTAATAGCATCTAATGAAAATTCACTAACTTTTACAAATTGTTCAAAGAAATAATTTTCTTTTTTCTTAAATAAATACATACCTTTTTCTCCTTTTAAATAATTCCTGGTATTGAAAATAAAATATAAGTCATAATAAAGCCAATGAGGATACAGCCTGGAAAAGTGAAAATCCACGTTAACATCATATCAATAACTATTTTCCAATTAACAGCTTTCCTATTTCTAGAAAGTCCAACACCAATGATAGAAAAAGTTTTTACTTGACTAGTAGAAACTGGCCAACCACAGGTCGAGGCTAAAATTAAAGAAACAAAAGCGGAGATGTCAGTAGCAAAGCCTTGATAGGATTGTAAATCAACCATACCCATACCAACTTTTTTAATAATACGATAACCACCGATTGAAGTTCCTAAACCCATAACTATTGAAACTAGTATAGGAAGCCATAAGAATGTAGGAGTGGAAATAAAATTTAATGAAAAATCAGCACTATTTGGATTATTTAAAGTGATTGAAGTTACATTAGGATAAGCAACGGTTCCTAAATATAAACAAAGATAAATAACACCGATGAATTTTAAACCATCTTGAGCACCATGAGCTAAACTCATTCCAGCAGAAGCAGTAATTTGTGCCCATTTAAAGAATACAGTTGTCTTTTTTCTTGTCATTTTAAAGCATATTTTTTCAATTGTTTTGGTAATAATAAATCCTAAAAGTAAGCCTAAAATTGAAGAAACTAAAAAACCGATACCAACATCAATCCATGCTGAAGAACCTGGAGTGGCGTTTTTACCCATAGCTATTAAGGCAAAACATGCACCAGTTAAGCCAGCAACTAAAGCATGAGATTCACTAGAAGGAATTCCAAAAACCCAAGCAAGAACACCCCAGCAAACAACCCCAACCATTCCAGCTGAAAGACCTACTAATGCATTTTTAGCATTAGAAATTGAATTGCTATCATTATGATCAAAATTTCCAAAGTCAACGATTCCAGCAATAGTATCAGCTACTTTTGCAGCAAATAAAGAAAAAAGTAAAACGCCAATAAAATTAAAAACTGCAGAAAGAATAATTGCTTTTTTAGCAGAAAGGGCACGTGTAGAAATACATGTAGCAACAGCATTTGGTGCATCGGTCCAGCCATTAATAAAGACAACACCTAGGGAAATTAAAATAGTAATTAAAATAAGTGGTGAATGACTTATTAATTGGAAAAATTCTCCAATTGAAAGTGCATTATGGGCTACTGATTCAAAGATATTAAAGGTTATAAAGCTCATAATAAAACACTTTTATAATATCAAAATTGTAAAGACTTTGTAAATCAATTATAAATTTTCTATACATTTTATTTCAAATATTAGTTAAAAAACTAATTATTTGATATGATAAGGAAGATGAAACAACTATTATTAACTTTATTGATATTACCTACACTAAATTTTAATACTAATATTTTAGATGCGAAAAAATCTTCATTTCAGGGAAGATATTATGACTCTAGTCTTAAGCTTGTGGTACCCAATAAGGATAATTCCCCACTTTTTGATGATAGTCAATTAACAACTTATTATGGAAGCTTTTCAAATTTGGTTGGAGAAGACTTAAAAAATTATTTATATACTGTGATTTCTAAAGATAATCATTTTATTACTAGCTATTCTACTGGTGTAACTAATTGGTATAAAATTACTGATCGAAATTGGGAACTTTCTAAAGAAATCGATCCAAATACTTATACTTTTAGTCAAGACAAGAAAGATAGTTATTATTTAAATCTTTTGTATTTTAATGATAATAGTACTAAAGAAAAACAAATTAATACAGATGTTAATGGCATAAAAGGTAAAGAGAACGTTGATAGTAAACTTACTTATATTGATTGGACTAATAAAAAGAAAAATAATATTAATATTCAGGTTGATAAGGAACATGTATGGGCTAAAAGTCATGGCTTTTCTCCGACTGGTGACCCAATAGAAGGCGCAGGAACGGATTTACATCATTTAATTGCTGCTGACCATAATACTAATGTTTTGCATAATAATAACTATTATGGTGAAGTAGCTGATGATCAAAAAAACGCTGAAAATGCAGTTTATTGTTACTATGCTGATGGAACTAAAAGTGTAAGTGGGTATGTTGGTAAAGAAAAAAATGGAAATGAAACAGTTTTTGAACCAGTAGATCTATATAAGGGTGATGTTGCCCGTGCTTTACTTTATATGGGAACTAGATATTCTAAAAAATTAGAAACTAATACGGAAAAAGAACCATATTTGCTTTTAACTGATGATGATAATTTAACTGATGATGTAAAGAATTATCATGGAGTTCATCATAATCTTTCTACTTTTTTAAATTGGAATGAACTTGATCCTGTAAGTGATTATGAAATAACAAGAAATAATTTAATTTATTTTAATGTTCAAAATAATCGTAATCCATATATAGATTATCCTGAACTAGCTAGAAGAGTTTTTGATAAAAACTTTAAACTTAATAATCTAGATAGTTTAATTAAAGAAAATTATAATTTACATCTTTCTTCAAATCTAGTATTAGATATACCAGATGATGTTAAAGTATCTGTATCTTTTGAAGATAGTGGGGTAATACAATTTAGTAATGATTTTAGAAACGTTACTCCATTAAAAGAAGGAAAACAGATTGTAGAGTTTAAACTTAGTAAGCAAACTGAAGAATCTACAATGGAAGCAAATATCCAAACTGTTTTTAATGTTAAGAAAGATGTTGTTTTAGCAACTAGCAGTAATGATATTGTTATTTCTCCTTCTCCTTTTGCTAAAAAGTATTTTATTAAATTAGAAAATACTTATGCATCTGATAAGATTTTCTTTAATACAGATAATTCATTATTTAGTGTATTGCCTGATGGTCAAATTAAACCTAATAATATTTTTAAACAAGGAACTCAAGTAGTTAAAATAAGTTATCAAGATGAATATAATAATGTTAAAGAAGTTGGAACAATAAATATTACTTTAAAATTAGAAACTCAAGATTATTTAATTTATGCTGGCTGTGTTCTTTTAATAGTTATATTTTTAGTGATTTTAATTGTAATTTTAAATAAATCCAAGAAAAAACATATTAAAAGAAAAAGAAGAAAATAGTATTTAAAATAAAAGGCGTAGCAATAATTGCTACGCCAAATAATAGTTGAGAGTTTAGAAATAAATTTAGAAGAAAGTTTCTCGTGCTTGATTTTTAACTTCTTCAGAAGCAGAGAATGGAATTCTAGTTGTATAACCATTTTTAGCAGCTACAATCATTTTAGTAGGCCATTTTTGAATTTCAGAATTCCACTTAAAGACTGTGTCGTTATAAAGTTCTCTAGCAGCAGTGATTTCTTTTTGTAAATATGCATTTTGATTTAAACAATCCTCAATTTCTTGATGAGATTTTAAATCAGGATATTTTTCAAAGGCGACAGAAACTTGACCAAATAATTTATCAATATTAGCGGAAGCTATATTTCTATTTGCATCACCATTTTCTAAAGAATTTGGTGAAGTTCCCCCTCTATAAGCAGCAACCTTAGTCATTACGTCTTTATCAAGATCAATAGCTTTATCTAATAATTTAGCAGCATTCTTTAAAATTTGAACTCTTTGTTCTAAGTAGTTATCAATCTGTGATGCATCATGTTGGACCCTTTGTTGTAAACTACGTAAGTAAGTACCAGCGTTAATTTTCATAAGAAGGAAAATTAAACCTGGAATGATTCCACAAACCCATAATAAAACTTCAAAGACTTTTGAGCCAACTCCAACCTTAACTGGAATTTGTTTTTCTATAACATTAACATCTCTTCCTTTGGTATTAACTGGACCATTAATTTCATCTAATTCATTAGCCATAAATATTGCTCCTTCCTTTTTTATATTTTATCAATTTTTTCTTCTAATTGCTCTAAAATTTTATCTACATCTTGATTTTGTGTTCCATTGTAGAAAAAAGATAAAAAGTTTTTATTAATTGTAGGACCAACTAAAGAAGAATCAATATCATCTTTTAAAAGATTACTTAATTTGGTTCTATCAAATTCTCTAACAATAATTTCTGTGTTTCTACTTACTGGTATGTAATTATCATAATAAACAGGTACTAAATATACTTGACCATTCCCAGCCATTACAGGAACCATTTCACATAATATTTCGATAGTAAAAGCGTGTGATGCTACATTGTATATATCATTTTTATTCACTTTCTTTTTAAATTTTACTTTTAATATTTGAGGTGTTTTAGCATCTTCTGGCATAAATAATGATTTGTTCATCTTATTTGCAATAGTTTCTGTTTCATATTTATCAACATTAGGTAGCAGTTCTTTTTTCGGATCAAAAGATCCAGCTTCTGTTAATTGATAAAGTGGAATAGCTAAAATTGGTGATAATTCAAAATACATAGATTTAGCAATATTGCAAATATCATTAACAAAAGCATCTTTCATCATATTTGAAGAGTAAAAGTATGAATAACTTCCTTCAGAATAATCAGGAATAGATGGACCATGACTGGAATTAATTATATTTATTTTACCTTTTTTATAAAAAGAAAAATCATCGCCGTAACCAGCTTTGCCTTTTATAATTTCTAAAGTATTTTGCTGAGCTAATGGAGTAAATAGTAAACGATATTCTGTTTCATTTGTACGATTATAAGCACCAAATAATGTCTCAAATTCAGTATTTGCTAAACTGGTAAATGATTTTCCTGATTTTATTGCTTGATCTGTTAATCTATTTAAGGTCTTTTCACCTTTTTTTACAATTCTATTTATTTCTTTTTCACTAGCATTAAATGGAACAACTGGATGACGTGAAAAAGTTAAATTAGGTGCAGCCATATTACCATAGATTGTAAAAGTAGCATAGTCATAATATGGAGCTGGTTTAGTTATATTAGCTACCAAAGTTTCAGTAACAGTTCTTGTAACTAAATTGCCTTTAGAATCTGTATCATCTACTATATATGTAACTACTTTTGTACCTGTATAGACTTTATCTCTCATATCTTGATGGTAAACTCTAACTCTTAAAAAAGGATTAGTATTTACTTCACCAGATAAACAACTTACAATAGATTCTTTATCTGTAAAATCATCAACATAGTCATAAACATTTTTTAAAAGTAAAAGCTTTTCAGGTTTTAGATAATCATCAATATCAAAAATGGATGTGGATTTTCTAAAAATGTTATTAAAGTCATTAAATTTAAAAGAAGTTTTTAAGGCACTTAATTGAATATCTGCCTCTTTATATAGTTCATTAAGTTTATCTTTTAAACCACAACCTTCTTTTTTTAACTTTTTAATCTTTTTAGTTAAAAAATATAAACCGATAATGCTAGCTATTAAACCTAAGATACCTAATACTAGAAAAATTATATAAGTGTTATTTGTTTCATTATTAAATATTTTAAAAGCACCAAAGATAATAAAGAAAATAAAAACTACAATTAAAATAATGATAAAAATGTTTAATATACTAAAATTCTTAATACTTTTTGTACAATCATTTGATTTTTTTTGATAAATATTAATTTGTTCGGAGGTGTGATTGTTGGCATTAACATCTATTTTATTATCTTTTACAAGTTTATCAAAAAAATTTTTAGCATTATCCTCTAATTTAGGGGCCAGCTCATTTATATAATAATCAACCGGATCAAAGCATTCGCTATTTTTAATTGGCATATAAAATTAAGCTCCTCTCTTTTTATTAAATTATATCAAAAAAAATATGATTAAATTATAAAATAGGTTAATTTTTTATCAATTTAGAAAACTAAGTATTTTATTAGACACTTCTTCATTATATGGATACAAAGAGATTCTATTTAAAGAATTTGTGAAATTTTGTAATTCTTGATCATCATTCTTTTTTAGTAATTCTTTGTATTCTTTTAATTTTTTATGATAGTTTTCTTGTCCTGTTTCTAATAAAATTGAATTATGTTTTCCTAGTTTAGTAATAAAAACTTCAACATTATCTTGAGGGTGTTTTAAATAATAGTAAGCCAAAGAGTTTCCTTTATTTACCATGTTGTCATTATCAGCATATATTATTAAAGTTTTAGTTTTATGATTCTTTTTTAATCCAATAGTAGATTTTAATGAGCCTTTGAATCCATAAATAAAATATGAGCAAAATGAAATTAAGAATCCAACGAATTTATATAATTTTGGATTGCGAATTTTAAAAAGATTACTTGTAGCTTTTAATGGTGAAACAATTCCTGAGCGTGAAACACATTTATAAATTTCAGGATGATTTTTTAAAGCCCCTATTACTGAATATCCACCCCAGGAGTGGCCATATAAAATTAATGGTAGATTTTTATTTAATTTCTTTTGTTCAACATCAGTAATTATTTTATCTAGTAAGTAAATGCCTGTTGCTAATGATTTTTGATTTTTACCTTCTGAAAGACCATTGCCATATTGATCATAAGCTAAGACTTTGTAGCCATTTTTTGCAAGTAAAGATATATCTAAAAGATATTGAATATGTGTACCAAAAAAACCATGACTTAGGATGATAAAACCTTTAAATTTATTAATTCTTTTATCTGTATATATATATCCTCTAATTTTAGCTTTATTAAAGGTCATTTCGTATTGTTCTCTATTTAGAACATCTTGATAATCTTTATATTGCAAGTAACATGGATTATCAGGATCTTTTCCTCGTTGACCAGTTATTACTTTGTTTATATTTATAGTTATAAAAAGTGCAAAGAGAAAATAAATAATAAATAATAAACATAAAATAATTAATGTGATAAACAATATTTTCATATAAATAATTAAATGTTTTCCTTTCTGTTTTTGAGTTTGTATAGCTCAAAAAATGTAAATATCCCATTAATTTTAGCATCTTTTGTTGTTTTAAACTTTTGATTTAAAATATAAAAAAGATAAGTGGTAGAGGAAACTACTATAAAAGTGAAAATTACAAAAATAACTTTTAGATATAAAGGATTATTAATAGTGCCAGTTAAATAAGAAAGATAATAAGCACTCAAGAAATTTAAAAAGACGTAATTAGAAGACTTAGCATTAGGAAAAATTATTTTATTTAAAGCTAAAAATCCGTATAAATATATTAAAGATAAACCAATGAAACTAAAATAGTATTCTTTAATTTTAAATTTCTTTATATTAAAAATTAATAACAAACCAGCAAAAAATAAAAAACTATGAGAAATTAATCCTTTATTTAAAATTGGAGTAGTCATTGTTTGCTGCATTACTTGTGGACTGATAAAAAAAGTTATGTAATAACCTATTCCAGAAATTAATCCACAGCTTCCACCAAAAAGGTAAAGTGGTTTTAAACCGAGTATTGCTATAATTGAAAGCACAAAATAAGAAATATGGCTAAATTCAATTGGATAAACACTATTGTTTTTTATATTTATTGAAAATTCTTGGCATTTCCATATTAATAATATTACCGATATTATTAAAACTATGATAGCACTGGTATTATTGTTATTTTTTAATAAATAAGTAACAAGAATAAAAACTAACGCTAATGTGAAAATTAATAATCTATAAAATAAATCCATCATCTTAAGTTTAATAAATATATTTGATTAATTCAACTTTTAATAAAATTATATTTTAAATTTAGATGAAGTTATTGACAAACATAACTCGGGGGGGGTATCCTTTATATAAGGGGGAATAATTAAATAAATATTTACATATTGTTTTACTAAAAAACTATTTTATTTAAATACTTATTTTATAAGCAAAAATATGTATTAATTAAAAAGTTATGATGCTATTAATCCTTAGTGCGGTAATAGTTAATTTGACATAATTGCTTAAATAAATACACGGAGAATTTTATTATGAAAAAATCAATTTTACTTTTATCTTTATCAATTTTAAGTCTTGCTTTATCTTCATGTGGTGAAGAAAAGACACCATCTACTTCTATTAACAATTCAGTTACTTCTGTAAGTTCTAGTAGTTCTAATAGTGATAATTCAGTTAATTCTATAAGTTCTAGTACTTCGATTGCTAAACAATTTGTTGTTACTTTTAATGGAACTAATTTACCAAGTACAACAGTTAAAGAAGGTGAGAAGCTTTCTGAGCCTACTGCCCCAGACAAAGATGGATATATTTTTGCCGGTTGGTATTTAGATAATACATACACCACAAAAGCAACTTTCCCATTAACCATTAATAAGAATTTAACTATTTATGCTAAATATGTTGATAGTGTAACTTATTTTAATCAAGCGAGAAATAAGACAATTACTACTGCTAATAATTTTTCATATACTTTTGAAACTACTGCTAATGCTACTATTACTGGTGTTGCTAAGCAACTTGATGGAAAAACTATTGGTGATGTTAAATATAACAAAAATGAAGAAGTTAGTTATTTAGAAAATCACACTAATTCAGGTGCTTTATTTAATGATGGCACTTTATATGAATATAAAAAAGGTGATAATGTTTATGACATTACTTTAAACGAAAATAATGAAGTAACTAAGTTTAAGTCAGAAAATAATCCTAATTTCAAATATGAGTCTTCTTCTTTTGCTAAGTCATTATTTACTTATGAGGATAGTGATATTAAGAGTTTAACAAAAGTTAGTGGTAATAAATACGAACTTAAGACTACTGCTAATTTCTCTTCTATTGCTTCAGTTGTTGCTTCAAATGTCGATAATCCTATAGTAAAAGCAATTTTTGGTGTTAGTATTCCTGATACTGATGCTAACTTTAAACAATATGTTTCTTTTGATGATGATGGTTATTTAAAGACATATACTTATTCTTTTAAAATCAGTGTATCAAAAGTAAACTTTGATTTAACTTATAGTTTAACTTTTACAAATGTTAATGCTTCAAGTTTACCTATTACTGAACCAGTGATTCCTGGCTTAATTCTTGGAGAAGCTGAAGTTAATAGTGATTTAAATACTATTAAAAATAATATTAATGCTTATAAAGCCTTAGCTAATTCTTCTTATGATTATGAATTAAAAACAGAATTAGATGAAGGAGCTACCTCTTTAGCAAGAAGTGCAACTGTTAAAGGTAAGACAAAGAGAAATGTTAAAGATGGAACAGTTTATTATAATAATCAATTAGAAGTTGATTCTAATTATAAAAGTGATGATTTCTATGGTGATAAGGTTGAAGATTATAAACGTACTAGAGGAGTACTAAGTGATAAAACTGTTTATGATGTTGAGAATAACCTTATAAATGATAAAGGAACTAAAGTAACAAATCCTTTAGATACTGATAAGTATTATTTCTTACCTGATAATAGTTTACTTAATACTAGTAATGTTGGTGCTATAACTGAAAATACAACTAAAAATGATGATCAACAAATTACAGCTACCTCTTATCATTTAATTGTTAATAATAGTTTTGTAACAGATTATCTTGATTCAGTTAATTCCTTAGTAAGATTAGATCCAACTTTAAAAAATAATATTAAAGTTCTTGGAACTTATCAAAAAGATAGTGTTGAAATTAATGATTCTAAGTTTGTTTATAATTTTAATAATAATAGCTTAGAAAGCATCTCTATTAATTTTGAAGGTGTTTTTACTACTACATTAGAAGGAACTAATGTAACTTATGAAAATAAAAGTTTAACTTTCAAAGTTAGTCTAACTTTAACTGTTACTGATGATGGTGAAAATTATACTGCTCCAAGTGAATTTAAAGACTTATTAAAGTAAAAAAATAAAATAAAAAACCACTAGAATTAATACATTAAATTAAATATTTAAGATAATTGTATTTACTAGTGGTTTTTATTTTTGATTAACAGTTTTTATTTTTTAATGAACAGGAACTTTTTTCTTCATTATTTAAATCTAAGACTTTGTATCCTTGATCTTTTAAATAAGATTCCCATGTAAGGAAAGCTTCACCATTGTCTTTAACTAATGTAGGTATACCTATTCTATGGTTTCTTTTACATTCATCATAAATAGGTAGATTATCTCTGTAAACTAAAAAGTCTTTTAGATTTTTTAAAGATTGATTGATGTCTATATATTTATAAGGTATTTTGTAAAAATCAAAGTTTCTTTTACATTCTATGCAATTTGGGCACATTTCACTTCCATAAATTGTTATCATTTTTAAATCCTCCTATTTTTTTATTATATATCAATTTTAGAAAATACTTTTATAAATGCTTTTTTAAAGCTGATAGATTTTTATTAAAAAAGTTTTTATAGAAGTTAAATTTAATTTAATATATTTAACTAATTTGATTGATACAAAATTAAATGTATATATTTAAAATAAATTTTATAATAAAAAAGTTTGATAAAAAATAATCTAAAATCTAATTATTTATTTTTAATATTATATTGGTACAAAACTACCCTTACTAGTAATACGATATCTATAGGAAGTGCTGATTTTATTGAGGTTTTTATATTTTATATTTCTTGTAAAATAAAAAAGTGACTATAGCCCATCGTCTTAATAATTTATTTGAGGATATTCTAGAGTTATCTAAATTATAATTTTTGATGGTGAAATAGTTAAATTTTATCCGCATGATTGACACCAATTGGTAAAAAAAATATTTTATTTTTAATAAAACAATTTTTCCTTCAGAGCCACATATAGTTCAAAATAAAATCCGTGAATATCATTTAGCACATAATATCTCATTGTATCATTATTAATTTTTCGTACATCTCTGGTATCCATCGTGTTACCGTGTCATAAATAATAACCATATTTACGACACCATAATCATGGAATATTTTGTTACGCATTCCTTTGATTGCCACCCAAGGAATCTCGTTATACTCTTTTTTGAACTCTTCTGATAGGCGGCTGTTTTTCTCTGCAATTTGAATGATGCGAAACATAATAGAATCGACAAGTAAATCGTTGTTTTCTATTTCGTTTTTTGTTTTTCCTTTGGTGTGTTCTATTATGAACTCCAAGTCCGATATGATTTTTTCAAGATAGTATTTATCGTTTTTTATGTTATCCATAGATCTTTATGCCGTTCTTTAATATTTCTTTTACAAGTGTGGGATTATTATCTAACTGTGCTATATCCAGTAGGTCGATTTTCTTCTTTAATTGTTCTCTCAATATCTCTATGAGTTCGAAGAATTTCATTCCGTCAACTGGCATTGCGACAAGCAAATCGACATCGCTTTTTTCTGTCGCTTTGCCTTTGGCATAGGATCCAAATAGGTAGCAGTATTCCACAGAATAATCCTTGAATATTTCTCCACATATTTTTTTTATTTGGTCTATAGACAATATCCCGTGGTCTTCATCAATCCTTCCATACTCGCTCAATCTTTGTAATAAATATTGATACTTTAGAGGGTTAATCTTGGTTTCATTGGACTCGTATCGTTTATATGTCCGCAGGGATACTTGAAATAATTCCGCGCATTTGGCTTGTGTAATTCCTTTTTCAGTTCTTAATTGTTTTAATGTCATTTTTACCACCTCTTAAATTTTTACCATATTGACACCAAAATTACAAGTGTTTCGGTGTCATTTTAACACTTTTTAATATTTGTAAGAGTGCCATTTTTACACTTTAGCAAATAAAACAAGGTTACATTTTTCTAAATTACGATGATTTCGCATTAGTTATATACGTTATCAATTGAGTCTTTGTCTTGGATTGTTTGACCAAGTGCCATAATGGTCGTTACCGCTCCATCTATTCTCTTTGTGGACTTTTCCTTGTCCATCTTGATGTTTACTGTTAAGTATGTTTGAACATACACTTTATTCATCATCCATCAGAGCGAAACATTTCCGCAGTGTGCTATCTTCTGCTCCAATACGAGTTTTATCAGTGTCTCCGTCGACAGACTGATATCCTTAAAACCACGACTGAATAGTGATAAAGTCACTAAAAAATATACTGTTTAATTTCTAACTTCAAATAAGTACTAGTTTACATCCTTTGTTCTGTTAATCACGTATATAAAATATATTTATGTGAGTGTAGAAAAAAATTGGATTAAATATAGAAAGGACAGGCTATTTACAAGCTTAAATAAATTAAAACCGCATTAGAATTATTAAATCGTTATGATGTGTAATTATCGAAAGTGGTAAGGGAATTAAATGTTAATCGAAGGATATTATGACCTTGTGAGACAAAATAAAAATGCACAATGAATATCTTTAATTAGTTAAAAGAAACTCATAATTATTACTTTATTGATTTTTTAATTTCTTCTATCCATTTACTCTTATTAGCATACCTTTGAGATATTACAATATTTTTAATACCCATTAAATTTGCACAATATTCAGCAAATTTACTATTAGTAATTACAACCATTGAAGATTTATTTATTTTTTAAAATCATTTACTGCTAAAGTATAAAATTCAATATCAGAATCACAAGACGACTTCTTTTTTCTAATTATCTTATTTATAACATGTAGAAAAGCTATTCCATTTTTAGTAAATTTTTTTGATTAAATTAAATTTTTTGACAATATCACCTTTTTTTATTTGAATTAATATTTACACGTTTATTATGAACTTCTTGTAATCCAATTTTCAAATCTTTAAGAGTATGTTGTTTGTTATTTCTTTTAGGATTTTTAGTGCTTCATCTTTATATCCATAAATACGATTATAAAAAGAGCAATAAAAATAGGGCTGTATCTAGTGGCATCAATGTTTCAACAATAACAAGTTTTGTGCTTTTCGAAAAGGTTGTGTTTTTGTTAAAGAAGTAAGCTTGTTAGGTTATTAGGAATGCCAATCTTTCGTTTTAAAAAATCCTTATCAGTAATTGATTTTTTCATTATAATTATTTCCTTTACGCTTTAGTCCAAGTTTTTGTCCTCAATCTCATAATTCATTTTATTCGCATGATTAACACTATAGTCAAAGTATCAATTCTTTTATTCATAATTTATCTTTAATACCGATATATCTTATACTTTAATTAAGTCGCTTGTAATATTTCAACTTTTCTAATCAACTTTAACATAGAGAAAAATTTATTCGAGAACTTATCTATAATGCCCACTAATTGGCAAATATAAAACTATTTCTAGGCGTGTCACCTAAATCTTCTAAAAAGTACAATCAATTTCTAATAGTAACATGATTTAAAATAAAAAGTCCGATTTCTCGAGCATTTATGGTTAATTTCAACACCTTTTATAGTATTAAAATATAAGTACATGATGGTGGAGATGAGGAGAATCGAACTCCTGTCCAAATAAAGCCCCGCCAAAATCACTACAGCTTAGTCTATTTTGTTTCTAAATAAGCTTCTAATAGACGAAGAAATCTTATTTAGTTGATAACCTTTAATTTTCATTTAAAACCGATTATCGGATTTTAAACTAACTATTCTTGGTTACGCCTATAAAGATCCGAACAGTTTAGCGATAGATTATAGACGTTTATGTAAACTATCGATGTAGTTTAATGCTATAAGCTAGAAACTAGCAAGCACAAGCCATCATATTGTTGGCTTGCATAAATGGGATAAAATTCTTTTTGGCATTTATCGTGCTTAGGTTAGTAAGGCTAACTACTCCGCTGCGCTTGAGGCTCCTCTTTATCTGTCGAAACCTGAACATCCCCAATTTGCAAATCGTTTCTTTTGCTTTATTATTTTAGCAAAAATTTTTTTATTTTCAATGTGTTGTAATCTTAAAATATTGTTTTTTAATTTTTTAACACTTATAATTTTATTGTACGTAAGTACTTTAATATACATTTCTAAACTTTTAAGAATCTTTTATTTATATATCTTTACTATTATATTCACTTAAGTCATTTTTAAAGTTTTAAATTGATATTAAATTTTTTACATAAATGAAAGGAAATATTTTAAATGAGTGAACCTGTTATTTGGGTTGTTGGCATCATTATCGGTTTATTTATTGGTGCCAGTATTGCTACTTGTGTAGCCTTTTTCCTTGTTAAAAGAAAAAATAATAAGGGACAAAAAGATGCTGAAAAATTATTGAAGGATGCCGAAGTTAAGGCTGATAAACTTTTAATGAATGCTAAATTAGATGCTAAAGCTGAAATTGCTGAATTAAAGTCTATTGCTGAACAAGACATTAAAGAAAGAAAGTCTTCAATTGTTGAGCAAGAAAAGAAATTAGATCAACGTGAAGCCGCTATTGATAGAAGAGATCAAATGTTAGTAAATAAGGAAAATCTTTTGGATCAAGCTAAGGCTGATTATGAAACAAAATCTGCTGAATTAATGAAAAAACAACAAGATGTTCAAACTAATTTAGATTCTATTATTGATAAGTTACAAAAAGTTGCTAACATGTCCACTTCTGAAGCACGTGAAGAAATCATGAAACGTGTAGAAGAAAAGATGACTAAAGAAGTAGCTGTTTATGAAAAGAATGCTTTAGATGAAGCTGAATCAACAGCAGAAGAAAAGGCAAAAAATATTATTTCTTTAGCTATTGCTAAGTATTCACAAGATGTCGTTTCTGAACAAACTATTTACACTATTACTTTACCAAGTGAAGAAATGAAGGGCAGAATTATTGGACGTGAAGGCCGTAATATTAAATCATTGGAATCTTTATTAGGTGTTGATATTTTAATTGATGATACCCCTGAAGTTATTACTATCTCTTGTTTTGACCCAATTAGAAGAGAAGTTGCTAGACAAACTTTAGAAGAATTAATTAAAGATGGAAGAATTCAACCTGGGAGAATTGAAGAAATCTTTAATAAAGTTAAGAAAAACTTAGATGATAACTTAAGAAGAATTGGTGAACAAACTGTTAATAAATTAGGTATTACTCATGTTAATAGAGAACTTCTTCCATATATTGGTCGCTTAAAATATCGTACATCTTATGGACAAAATGCTTTAGATCATTCTATTCAAGTTGCTATTTTATGCGGTGTAATGGCTGCTGAATTAGGTTTAGATCAGACTCTTGCAAAAAGAGCAGGTTTATTACATGATATTGGTAAATCAGCTGATTTTGAACTTGAAGGAAGCCATGTTGAAGTTGGTGTAAGACTAGCAAGAAAATATGGTGAAAACGATGTTGTTATTAATGGTATTGAATCTCATCATGGTGATGTTCCAGCTAAATATGTTATTTCCACATTAGTTCAAGCTGCGGATACTTTATCAGCTGCTAGACCTGGTGCAAGAAGTGAAACTTTAGAAAATTATGTTCAAAGAATAACTCAACTTGAAACTATTTGTAAATCATTTGATGGAGTTTCTAATTGTTATGCGATGCAATCTGGAAGAGAAATTAGAGTTTCTGTTATTCCAGATAAAGTTTCTGATGAAGATACTTTCTTACTTTCTAGAAAAATTAAAGATAAGATTGAATCTGAAATGACTTATCCTGGACAAATTAAGGTTCAAGTTATTAGAGAAGTTCGCGCAATAGAATTGGCAAAATAATGAGAATTCTTTTCTTTGGTGATATTGTTGGTAAGGTTGGTAGACGTGTAATTAAAGACCATCTTCCTAGCTTAAAAGAACAATATAAAATTGATTTCATTATTGCAAATGCTGAAAATGCTACTCATGGTAAAGGGTTGTCTTTGATCCATTATAAAGAATTAACTTTTTATGGTATAGATGCTATTACCATGGGAAACCATTATTTAAGAGTCAATGAAGTTATAACTAATAATAGTGCATATACTAATATGGTAAGACCTGCTAATATGCATAAGTCTATACCTGGGGTTGGTAGTAAATTATTTACTTGTAAAAATAAAACTATTAGAGTTACTAATTTAATTGGTACTTCCTTCATCCAAGGTGCTTCTTTTAATCCATTTGATTGTTTAGACCAAATAGTAAAAGAAACTAAGCAAGATATTCATTTTGTTGATTTTCATGCAGAAACTACTGCTGAGAAAAAAGCCTTAGCTTTTGCTTTTGATGGTAAGGTTTCTGCAATAGTAGGAACTCATACTCATACTCAAACAAATGATGAAGAGATTTTACCAAATAAAACTGCATTTATTACTGATGTTGGAATGAATGGATTAAATTTATCTGTTTTGGGTGTCATTAAAGATGGTCCAATCCATAATATGTGGACTAATGTTCCTTCAAAATTTGTTATCCCTGAAACTGGTTTAGGTTTATTAAATGCAGTTGTTATCACTTTTGATGATTTAACTAACATTCCAACTAATATTGAAAAAATAAGAATAAGAGAAAAATAATATGGCAATAACTATTAAATCATTTCCAGATTTAAAAAAGGCTGGGAAAAGAAATTATCAAGAAAAAATTCAAACAAGATTGGCAAGTAAAACTATTTCTCCATTTTTAAGAAATTGGGCAAAGGGTAAAACTTTTAATTTGCAAACTTCTGGCTGCCAAGCAAATGTTAGAGATTCAGAAATTATTACTGCATTTTTAGAAAATTTAGGTTTACAACATACTGATAATATCTATCAAGCTAATGTTGTAATATTTAATACCTGCGCTATTAGAGAAAATGCTGAAAAGAAAATATATGGTGAACTTGGTCAGTTAAAGCAGTCTGCAAAGGAAATTCCTCAAAAAATTGTCGCTATTTGTGGTTGTATGGCTCAAGAGGAAAAACCTATGCGTTATATTAAAGAGCATTTTCCTTATGTAAATTTAGTTTTTGGAACACATAATATTGATTCTATTTATGCTCTTTTAGAAGCATGTTTAACTTCTGAAAATCGTATTTTTGATGTTATATCTACTACAGGTGAAGTTGTAGAGGATCTTCCTTCTAGCAGATTTGATAAAACTAAAGCCTTTGTAAATATTATGTATGGGTGTGATAATTTTTGTACTTATTGTATTGTTCCTTATACAAGAGGAAGAATGCGTTCTAGAAGTATTGAAGAAATTGTTAAAGAAGTTAATTCTTTAAAGGAACAAGGTTATAAAGAAGTTACTTTATTAGGTCAAAATGTTAATGCTTATGGTTATGATTTAAAGGATCCTAATTCAACTTTTGATAAGCTTTTAGAAGCTGTGGCTCAAACCAATATTCCTAGAGTTAGATATACTACTTCCCATCCTGGTTATTTTACAGAAGATGTTTTTAAAGTTATGGCTAAATATGACAATATAATGCCAAGTCTTCATCTTCCTTTACAATCTGGTAATGATAATATCTTAAAAAGAATGAATAGACATTATGATTCTAAAAAGTATTTAGATTTAGTTAAAATGCTACGTAGTTATATACCAGATGTTTATTTAACAACAGATATTATTGTTGGTTTCCCTAATGAAACAGAAGAAGAATTTGAAGATACTTTAAAAGTTTGTAAAGAAGTTAATTATGATAATGCTTATACTTTTATTTTTTCTCCTAGAGATGGTACTCCTGCTTATTATATGCCAGATGATGTTACTTATGAAGAAAAGCTTAAGCGTTTTAATCGCTTAAAAGAAGTTATAGATACTTCTGCTACAATTTCCGCTAGCAAGGAAGTTGGTAAAATTGTGGAAGTTTTATTTGATACTGTTTCAAAAAGAGATAAAACCATGATCTCTGGTTATTCACGTCATTTTAGATTAGTTCATGTTAAAGGTGATCCTTCTTTAATTGGTCAAATTAGAAAAGTAAAAATAATTGAGTCTCATACTTATTCATTAATTGGAGAACTTCTAAGTGAGTAAACTTGAAGAACAGACATTAAAAATAATTGATGACATTTTATCTTGTGATTTAGTTAAAAAGTATTTTATTGCTAAAAATGAATTTTTAAATAATCCTGAATTAAATAAAATGCGTGAAGATTTGAATTTATCTAAAAAGCGACTTCCTTCTTTAAGTCCTGAAGAGCGTTTTTTGGAAGTATCGAGGCTTCAAAAATTAGAAAAAGAGATTGATGATTCCCCATATAGTTTAATTTATTTTCAGTTAAAAAAAGAAGTAGAAGACTTAATTGAGCCTTTCTACTCTCTTTTTAAAATTGATTTAAATAATTAGTTAGTCTTCTTTATGAAGATGTGGAACCTCATGGTGATGTCTACATCTAGCTTCATAGCATTCTTTTGCCCCAACTACTACAATAGGATCTTCATAGTGAGCAGGTTGACCATTAATAATTCTTTGAGATCTTGTGGCCGCTTCTCCACAAACTTTACAGGCTGCAGTAAGTTTAGTAATAAATTCTGCTTTTGCAAGTAAACTTGGCATAATTCCAAATGGTTCTCCTCTGAAATCTAAGTCTAAGCCAGCACACATTACTCTTATTCCATTGTCTGCATATTTATCAAGTAATGGAAGTAATTCAGGACCGAAGAACTGAATTTCATCTATTGCAATTACATCTACATCATTTTTTTCATTGATTATTTTTTCAATATCATCTGCAGATTTTACAGGGTAGGCTTTGTATCTTCCACCGGCATGACTAGCTATTGCTGTTTCTGAATAACGATCATCAATAGTAGGTTTAAAACAGACTATTGATTTATTTGCATATTTTAAGGTACGAATTCTACGAATTAATTCTTCTGATTTACCAGCAAACATTGGTCCAGTAATCACTTCTATCCAACCTTTTTGAAATTCCTGATACATAATATAACAACCTCTCTTCAATAATATAAATATAAGTCTTATTTTTATAAATTACGAGACTTGACTTTTATAATTTTTTATTTAAGTCCATAATTTTTATGAGTATGAGATAACTTTTTGAGGGACTATTTTATAAGCGGCATTAACTAGAATATATAAGATAGTAACTCTAACAATACTTGAACCTAAAAATATTATACCTTGAGTAAAGGAAGTTACTAAAAATGGAATCTTTACTACCATTAAATTCCATATTGGTAGTAAAGACATAGATATTAAAACTAATCCTGTCATTGAACATAAATATATTTCAAAAAAAGATAGGCCTTTTTCATATTTTTTATATGTTTTAAGTATTTTATTTTGTTTTTCAAGTAAGTAATTAATAAAATAAATAGCAAAAAAGTACAGCAAGAAGCCAAATGGAATTAAAATTCTTGCATATAAAGGAAGTTCAATCTTTTTAAAAGTATCAAAAAGAGAAGTAAAACAAGTGACATATAAACAAATTAGGAAACTAAAGATTATAAAATAAATTGTTTCTTTAAATTTATTTCCTTTAATTAAAAGTAAAACTAAGCTAGGTATTACACCTTGTAAAAAGGCATCAATTGTATATCCTGGGAAATATGCACCTAAAGGAAACATAAAACTAGCTAATAAGTCATAACTTGCACCAACTAATCCACCCCAAATTGGCCCTAATAAAATTGAAGTAAGAGCCACAGGAAGTGAACCAAAACCAATACGAAAATATGTAGTGTTTAAAGAAACAAAACGAGATAAAATAACTCCTAAAGCAATCATCATGGCAGAAAATGACATGTTGAAAATTAAGTTATTTTTTTTGAGATTTAAATATTGTAACCAAAAGTTTTTCATTAATTATTTTTGTATTGATAATTTGTTTATTAAAGATTTTTATTCTTCATAATTTTAGCGATATTTCTTTCGCTTTCTCTTTTCTTTATTGTTTCCCTTTTATCTATGGTATTTTTACCTTTTCCTAAGGCGATTTCTAGTTTGGCAATACCATTTTTTAAATAACAAGAAACTGGAACTAAAGTATAACCTTTTAAAGCTACTTTATTAGCTAATTTAATAATCTGATCTTTATGGAGTAAGACTTTTCTTACTCTTTTAGGATCATGATTAAAAATATTTCCATGAGAATAAGTAGGAATATCCATTTGATAAATATAGCATTCATTATTTACAATTTGTAAGTAAGCTTGATCTAAGGAACAATGTCCTTCTCGTAAAGATTTAATTTCTGTTCCTAGAAGAACAAGACCTACTTCTAAATTGTCAGATAAGAAATATAAATATTTTGCTTTATGATTTGAAGCAATTAGTTTAATATTGTTCATCTTTTGTAATTCTTTTTGAAAGATTTTTTACCTTTACTGTAGCCTTTATTATTTTTATATTTGCTTCTTTTTTCTTTTTGTTTGCTAAAGCTACGTTTTTCTTTGTAAGGTGATTTCTTTTTTCCTTTATATGGATGCTTATTTTTGAAGCGTGAATAATCTGGACGCGAAGATATTTCTTTTTCCTCTTCTTCTTGTTTATTTAATACATCTTGATATGTTTCTAAATATTTTTGATAAATTGGAGTAACTACATGAATAGTTTTATCTTCAAAAGTTATCTTGTTTATAATTACAGTCATTTCTTGACCTAGTTTAAAGGTTTCAGGAATTATTCTCTTCTTTTCAAATGATTGTTTAGATTTTTGTATTTGGGCTACAATATCAAAATGTTTAGCTGAGTAAGTATATTTCTTTTCCGGATTGATTTGGTCAATAGCTAAGAAAGCATCGACACCATTTTCTAATTCTAAATACATGCCTTTTTCAGTAAAGGAATTAATGTGGCCTTTAAAGGTTTCATTGAGGTGTTTAGACATGTACTTACATGATTCTAAATCATCAACTTCTCTTTCAATATCTACTGCTCTTCTTTCACTAGCAGAAGTTGAAATACCCATGTTAGTTAAATAAGAATAATAACTAGAATAGTTTAATTTCTCATGCTCAAAAACAAAGCGATGCAAGGTACGATGAACTAGTAAATCAGGGTATCTTCTAATTGGTGAAGTAAAATGAAGGTAAAAATCCTCAGCTAAGCCAAAATGTCCATCATTGTTTGGAGAATATTTCGCTTTAGCTAATGAACGGAGTAAGAAATTGCTAACTGCTTTTTTCTTATTTTCATCTTCGATAGAAGAATACCAATTTGAAAGGGAAGAAGAAGTAATAACTTTAGGGAAATTAGCATAAAGACCAATAAATTTTAAGAAAGTTTCAAACTTTTTAATTTTATCTTCAGGTGGGTTGTCGTGAATTCTAAATAATGTTGGTATATTTCTATTAGCTAAAAATTTAGCTACAGAGACATTAGCAATAATCATTAAATCTTCAATGAGTTTTTCACCTTCCCCTTGTTCTCTTTTAATAATTTCAATAGGTTGACCTTTTTCATCTAATCTAAATTTTAATTCAGTTGAATCTAAATCTAAAGCTCCATATCTTTCTCTTCTTTTTCTAATTTTACTTGTAGCTTCTCTAGCTAAAAAGAGCATATCTTCAATGCCTTTAGAAAAATCAGCCTTGTATTCTAAATTATTATCTTTAGCATTAAAAAGGTCATTTACTTGTTTATAAGTTAAACGTGCATGAGAATTTATTATTCCAGGATGGATATCAAAATCATAGACCTCACCATCATTTGAAACTTTCATAATAACTGATAAAGTTAAACGATCAACATTTGGATTTAAAGAACAAATACCATTAGACAATTCAAATGGAAGCATTGGGACTACTCGATCCGCTACATATATAGAGGTTCCTCTAATTGCAGCTTCTTCATCAATTGGTGAATTTTCTTTTACGTAATGAGAAACATCAGCAATATGGACACCAATTTGATAACCATTAGTAATTTTGCTTACATAAATGGCGTCGTCAAAATCAAGGGCATCTTCTCCATCAATAGTAACAATATTTAAATTTCGATAGTCTACTCTTTTACCTGTATTAACTTCTTCTAAGTCTTCACTAGTAACTTCTTGTGGAAGCATTTTAGCCTGAATTGAAACATCTTTAGGAAAAGTTAAATGGGCATCGTGATTTACTATAATAGTAGAAATATCAGCCCCAACTGTGTTAGCTTTTACTAATACTTCCTCAAATTCAACAGTAATAGTTTTTTCATCAAAATCTACAATTTTACATTTAACTAAGTCACCATCACTAAGTTTTTCTTTACTTAAATCTGTTTTTATTTTTATAGATACATTACAATCTTCAACTAATTTAGAATGAAGTTGAAATTTTCCATCCGGGCCTTTAAACAAATTACCAGAAATTTCAGGATTACGATAATAAAGACCAACGATACTTAAACCATTGAAATCTTTTAATAGATAAACTAAGTCATTTAAAATAAAACCAGTTAATGAATTATTAGAAACTCTTAAATCTTCTTTATAAATGGGATTAATTGGGGTAATGTAGGCAAAGTTTCTTTTTCTTAAAACTATTTTACCTAAAATATAGCCTTCTTTAGAACAAAGACCATAATAGCCATTAGTTTCAAATATTAAACCAGTTTCAATTAAATTTTTTAGTTCATTTTTAACTTCTTCTTCACTTATATTAAATGCTTTAGAAAGCTCTTTTAATGACATTTGTTTTTTATTTAATAATTTAGAGAGTATTTTAAAATCCATAATTTCTCCTTTCAGTCTTTAAAAAAGGGCTATTTTTAAGCCCTTTAAGTGTTTTTAGAAATATTTTGCAAAAATTGCGAATAGGAAGAACAAAATCCCACAAACTAAGGTGATGATAGAAATAATTTTGTCTACTCCTCTTTCCTTAGTCTTAGCGAAAATGTTCATGTTAGTTCCACCAGTAATAGCTCCAGAAGCACCTTGAGATTTAGGACCAGTTAGTAAGGCTAATATTATTAACAAAAATGATATTATAAGTAAGATAATTTGATAAGCGTTCATTTTATTCTCCTTTGATTTTAGAATTTATTGGTTAACAAAAAATAATCTAACTCTACAAGAATTAATTTTAAACTATATTAATAAAATTTACTAGAGAAAAATACAATTAACTTAATTTAACTTTTATATTTTTTGCTTAAAAAATTATATTTAATACGAGTGGTGAGAATAAGAATGATTTCAGCAGGAACACCAATTAAAAATAAAGGCCAAAGATTATATCTTAAAAAGAAAAAATAAACAGAAGCAATTAAACTCCAAATAAATAATGTTCCAATGTAGAAAAAATATTTTTTCTTACCCCAAATCTTGTTAAAGTAAAAAAGCAAAAGGCAAGATAAAGGAATAGCAAAAACAAATGATTGCCAAATATTTTGTTTATTAAAAATTAAAAGCCACACATAAATAATAGTAGCAGTCATCCATATTAAACACTCTGCTAAACAAACAATTAAAATTTTATCTATGTTTAAACCAGGTATTTTTTGACTTTCAATTTTCGCTTTTTCTTCACTTGAAATATCGTCAGTTAAATAATCTAAACTAACGCCATAGAATTTAGCTAATTTATATAAGGTTTCAACGTCAGGTAAAGTATCTCCATTTTCCCATTTTGAAACAGCTTTATCAGTGTATGAAAAAAGATTTGCAATTTCTGTTTGAGTTTTTCCACTCTCTTTTCTTAATTTTGATAAGTTATTCCCAATTGTCTCTTTTAAGTTGTTCATATCAATATTTTATATAAAAAAGCATGTAATTTCAAATTGTTTTTTATAAACTCTCTTTAAAATAGAGTAACTAATATTCACTCTCTTTTAAAATTTTATAGCTCTCTTGCTTTAGAATTGAACAATAGATAGTAATTTTATTTTTGAAAATTATAATATAAAATGTATGAAAAAGTTTACAAAAAAAGGAATTATTATTACATCTATTGTTAGCATCTTATCTATAGGTTTAGGTACTGGTGTTGGTCTTTATTTTGGTCAAGAATTTTTAACAAATAAAACAAACTATGATGCTTTAGATGCTAATAATTTAGAAGATGACAACAAAGCTTTATATCAAAAATATTTAAACATGAATGATTATTCATCGTTAGAAAGTTATCAGTTGGTAAATATTTCATTATATAAACTAACTACTTTAGACTATTTTTCATCCATTGAAGAAGGTGAAGCTGTTGCAAGTGGGATTACACAAACTATTAATGGAAAAAATATAAAAAATAAGTCTAGTTATTTTAATGAATCAATTTCTAATTCTAGTTTAGTACACATTGCTAAAAGGTTTTATCAAAATGATAATGAAATAGATGAATATACCGGTAATGTAAAATCTGCTACATCTGCTGAATACCAAGAGAATTCTAAAGCTATTTCACCTTTAAATGAATTTGAAAATAAATGGGGGAAGACCCTTGATAGACCTTGTATTTATATTATTTCATCTAAGACTGTTGTCTCTAGTAATGTAAATTTTTATGATAATCAATATCAAATAACATTGGAATTAGATCCTTCTACTAGTGTTATAAGATATGTAAAGCAAATGAAATCTATGAGCCAATTAAATTCATATCCTGAGTTTTCCAAGGTTAATTTGACCTTCACTTTAGATAGTAAATTGACTTTGCTAGAATTTGAAACTGAGGAAACTTATGAAGTTTTTAAATTTGGTAAACATAATACAAATGGTAAGTTGAAAACTACATATTTTTATGATTTAGAAGAAAAAATGCCTTCACTTAATGAAGAAGGTGTTAAGGAGAATTAATTATGATTCTTAAAAAGATATTATTACAAAGCGCTTTGTTTGTTTCTTTATTAGCTGTTAGTAGTTCTACTACATATTTAATATGCTATGCAAATAAAAAAACTGATTCTAATGAAAATTCATCTTCGGTTATAAGAACTGAATTAACTCCTCAGGAAAAGCTTTTAAATTCTTTAAACAATATTCAAACTTTTGATTTACAAGCTTCAATTGATTTTTCTTATCAAAAAAATAATATTGATGGTTATATTAATTTTAATGGCAGTGGTGATTTTTCTGATTTAACAAAAATTAAGCTTCAAGGCGATGTTGATGGAAAGTTTGGTTCTTTCATGTTATCAACTTCTCTTGGATTTTATGATCAAAATCTTTATTTTAATTTAAATAATAATTATATGTATTTATCAACTAATAATGTTTTAGACTTTATTAGTACTTTGCCTTCTATGGGTCTTAATTTGGAATTACCAAGTGAATTAACTAATTTAAATCTTTCTCAATTAGAAGAAGGTTTATTAAATATGACTTATACACAAGAGGCAGATAAATATTATTTTAACTATAATTTATCAGATATAGTTTCTTTAATTTTTGTTAGTGACAATAATTTTAATTTACAAGGTATAAAAACTAATAAATTTTTTTATAAAGACTTTGATATTGCTTTAAAAGCTGATTTGAAAATTTCTGATTTAAATAGTTTAAGTTATAAACTTATTAATCCTACTGAATTTTCTGATGGAAAAACTTATTCTAATTTTTCACCTGCATTTAGTTTAGTAAATGGAATGTATTCTTTGTTTAAGAATAAACAAAATGGTGTAGATATTAAATTGAATCTTAAAAAGGATAATAGTGATTTTATAAATGCTAATTTAAATCTTAATTATGATTTAGATAAAAATAAGATTTCTTTTGCAGGATTATTAAACGAAAAAGAAAATGTTCATCATATTCATGCTGTTTTAGAAGATAGTACAATTTATGCTAATTATAATGATGCGTTAAAAGTTTCTATTGAAAATCAAACAATTAATGGCTTAGTAGATTATTTATTTAGAAAGTTTGATGATAGTAATGTTAAAAATATAATTACAAAAATTAGTGAATTAACTAATAATATTGATGTTGTTAATTTTTTAAGTAATTTTCCTGATTTAAATAAATTTGTTAAAAGCTTAGAAGTTAAAGATAATACTGTTAAAGTTGTTGTTGATCTTTCTTACTTTGATAGTAGTTTATCTAATTTAAGTTTAACATTTTCTTTAGATCATAAGAACTTATTAGGTATTAGTCTTAATGATTTTTCCTATAATGGATATTTATTAGATCTGAATTTAAATCCTAAAGAATATCAAGAAGTTATTATTGATAAAAGTAGTTTTGCAAAACTAGAATATCCTTTAATGACTATTCCTGATATTAAGAATTTAATAAATTTAAGAAAATACCGTTTAATTTTTGATGGAAATGTTACTTCTATTGATAATGAAACTAACCCTATAGATATCAATGGTGATTTACAATTTGATTTAACTGACAATGTGGATAATGGTTATGGCTATGGTTCTCTAAGTGTTGTTGATCAAAATAGTTATAGACATAACTTATATATTGATGTAAAAGATAAAAATCAAGTCTTATTTAAATATAATGAAAAGATGCTTGGTAAATTTAAAAGCCAAACAGTTGTAGATATTTATGATGTAATAACTGATCTTATTAAAAATAAAGATGAGCATTTTACTGAAATATTTAAAGATGTTTTATCTGCCTTAGAAGAAAGCAATTTAACTTCGATTATTGAAAATAAAGATTATGGCAAGCTCTTAAGCATGAATATTGTTAAGAATCTTCAAACAAGTCCTGAGCAAATTAGTTTAGATTTGGATGCATCAATTATTGGTTTAAAAGATGTTTTTAGTTTAGTAATAAATACTTCTTATAATGAGGAAACTAATTCTTCTACTATTGAATCTTTACAAGTTAAAGATATTAATGTTTCTAATAAAACTATTAATTTTGAAGTCTTTTTAAAAGATTTTGATTCTAGTTTAGAGAAAAATAGGTTAAATGCTAATGATAAATATTTAGATTTTAGTGATATTAAGTTTTTAATTTTATCTGGTATTAATACTTCTAATGTTGATGATTGGATTTTTAAAGGAAAAGTTAATCTTAAGTTTTCTCTTTCTATACTTCCTGATTTTGATGTAAATGTTGATATAAGAATAAAAAATATTAAAGGTAAAATTAAAGCAAGTTTTGCTATTAATGATATTCCAGTAGTAAGTGGAATTAATCCAAATCCTAAACTATATTATGCTAAAAATAGAAATGTAGTATTTTATTATTCTGATAATTTAGTCTATGGTCAACGTACAGAGACAGGGAATTCTAATTTTTTAGGTATTGGAACCCAAAATTTTGAAGCAAATTTTGTTTCTACTTTAGATAATTTCTTTGATAATATTTTAGACTATTTGCTCAAGTTTACTCTTTCTTTAAATGATAGTTTTATTAATATGATTAATAAGTCAACCACTAATGGACCTACAAAAGAAAACCCTATTCATTATGAAAATGTCTTAAAAAATTTCAGTTACAATAAGGAAGGTGAAGATTTTAATGGTGCAAAGTATCCTTATTATTTAATTGATTTAAATCTTGAGGAGATTACTAAAAATAGTGATCTTAAGACCTTTAATGTAAAAATATATGAAGATAATGAAAAAAATATTCTCAAAGGTTTAAGTATTTATTTAGGTATTGATGTTGGAATTGAAATTTATTTAAGTGCAAATGTTGAACTTATTGATTTTGGAAAAGTTATTGATTTTTCTGATTTAGATAATTATGTATCATTACATAAAAATGATAAACAGAATCAAAGTGTAACAGATGTTATTAATAATGCAAGTTATAAATAAAATTCATTTATAAATAAAAATTTTGATTGACTAATTTAACTTTTTATATACTTTTATAATTATTAAACTTTTTTCTAGTTTTTTTTATAAAAAGACATTAGAATAAGTATGTAAAAATTATGATTAGAGTTTATAAAGAAACAGGGGATAAATTAAGTTGTGAACCTCTAAAAAAAATTGATGAAGACACTAACATTGAAGAAAGAACATGGATTGATATTTCTAATCCAAGTCAATCAATGTTAGAAATTCTTGCAAATAAAACTGGTATTCCTCTTCATTTTTTACTTTCATCTTTAGATGAAGAAGAAACTGCTCGTATTGATAACGAGGATGATTCTATTTTAATTGTTTTGGATGTTCCTTGTATTGATACTGCTGAAAAGGATCTTTATACTACTAAGCCTTTAATTATTGCTTATAATGAATTATATTATGTTACAATTTCAAAATATAATAAGACATTAGTTAATGGTGTCTTAAAAAAGGTTAAGGCTATTGAACCACAAAAGCATGTAAGATTAACTTTGAATTTAATTTATCAACTTTCTAAAGAATTTATTTCATATTTAACTAAAATTGATGATCATACTAAAGACATTGAAGCACGACTTCATTCTACTATGAAAAATAAAGAGCTTTTTGAATTAATGGATCTTAATAAAACCTTAGTTTATTTTGCTACTGCTTTAAATGCTAATAAGGCTGTTTTATCTAAATTATTAAAATCAAGTGTTTATAAGAAATTTGAAGCTGATTTTGATTTGATGGAAGATACAGAAGTTGAACTTGATCAGGCTATTGAAATGTGTTCTATTTATCGTTCAATTTTGGCTGGTATGATGGATGCTTTCGGTTCTATTATTTCCAACAATTTAAATATTGTAATGAAAACCTTGACTATTATTACTATTGTTATTTCTATCCCTACTTTGATTGCTTCTTTTTATGGAATGAATTTTTCTAATATTCCTTTAGCAAATAATCAATATGGGTTTTACATTATTTCAGCTATTGCTTTTGTAATTGCAATTATTGGAGCAGTAATTTTATATTTTATTACTAAAAATAATCGTAATCGCCATTAAAGAAAATTGCTTTTGAAATTACCATTTTATCTAATAAAAAGTTATATTTCTTGTTATTTAAAGAGCTAGCTTTTAGCTTTATTTTTTATATTAAGTGTTTAATATATTTATTTTTACTTTAAAATGATTGTAAATAGCTAAATTTATATTGAATTTTTTTGAAAAAAGGTCTATATTTATATAGCGCCTTAACCGTAGACCTTAGTTTTGTTTGACAACAATAAGGTTAATTTATATAATTGTTAAGCGAATGTAAAGGAGTGATATTAATATGGCAGTACCACCGAGAAGAACATCAAAAACTCGTAAAGCGTTAAGAAGAACACATTTCAAATTATCCAATCCTGGATTAACTGAATGCCCTAACTGCGGCGCGACTATTAAGCCTCATACTGTTTGCAAAAAATGCGGCTATTATGATGGCAAAAAAGTCTTAGATGTCAAATCTAAAGCTGAATAAGTTTAAAAAAGTTTTACCTATAAGAAAATTTATAATCTTATAGGTTTTTTATTGCAAGAATTTTTTATATAATAAAGGTGTTATTTTATGGAAAATACAACAATTAAAGATGAAGCTATTGATCCTTTACAAACTATTAATGAAGGGGAAGCTATTACCCATCCAATTCACAAAACAAAACTAACTAAAACAGAAATATTTAAAAGAAGAATAAATGATTTTTTGTTAGATCATAAGTTTGTTAGAGAAACTGGTTCAGCAATATATATTGCTATTATTTTATTTATTTCAGCTTTTACCTTGGCTTATGGCTATCGTGCTTTTACTGCTCCTACTACTTATGATCCTACTACAGGTACTTCTATTGAACGTGCTCCAGCTTTGATTAATGGTGGTGCTAGCGGTATTTCTCAGGTTATTTTAAGATTTATTCAAATTTGTGGTTACACTGGTTCTGAGTCAACTGCCCTTTCTATTCTTTATTTTTTAATTAATGTACCTTTATTTTTTGTCGCTTTTAAATTTGTTGGTAAAAAGTTTGCTATTTTAACTGGACTGAATGTTGGTTTAACTTCTTTTCTTATTAACTATATGCCACAAGAATGGACTGAAATATTTACTATTTATGATGATTATACTGCTCGTGCCTTATTTTCAGGAATTTTAACAGGTATTTCATCAGGAGTTGCTTTTTATGCTGGTACTTCTGGCGGCGGAGTTGATATTATTACTTACGCTATTGCGGAAAAGAAATCAACTAATGTTGGTAAGTATTCTACTATTGCTAATGGTATGATTGTTATTACTTACACTTTTGTAAATGCTATTAGAATTCATTCTTTAAATGAATGTACAATGACTTTATATTCTTTAATTTATTTTGTTACTTCTTCTAAAGTAATTGATTTGATTAATATTAAAAACAAAAAAGTTGAACTACAAATTAATACTGAATTAAATGACTTAGCTGAAATGCTTATGCGTTCATTCCCACATGGTTGTACTATTGTTGATTCGATAGGTGGTTATACTCATAAGAAAAGGAAAATTATTTATATGATTGTTTCTTCTAGTGAGGTTAAACAGGTTGTTTCTTTTGTAAAGAATTTGGATCCTAATAGTTTTGTTAATGTTAATTCTTCTAATCAAGTTTATGGTAAATTCTTTATTAAACCGATTAAGTAGAAAGGAAAATTTATTATGCATACTTTAAATGATTTAGCTGAGTTAATCTTCCCTGATGTTAAATTGACAGTTGAAGATTTAGAAAAAAGATATCCTGAAAGAAAATTAGCTGAAGGTGCTGAAGTTACTCGTTTTGCTCCTTCTCCTACTGGTTTTTTACATACTGGTTCTTTGTTTACTGCATTAGTTGCTTATAAGGTTGCTAAGCAATCTCATGGTGTTTATTATTTCCGTTTGGAAGATACTGATCAAAAAAGAGAAGTTGAAGGATCTGGATTAGACCTTATTAATCAATTAAAAGAATTTGGTGTTGTTCAAGACGAAGGATATTTTGGTGATCATGAGGAAGGTAATTATGGACCTTATGTTCAATCTAAAAGAGGGGATATCTATAAGATTTGTATTAAACATTTATTACAAATTGGTCGTGCTTATCCTTGTTTTTGCACTTCTGAGGAATTGAATTTATTAAGATTAACTCAAGAAGCTAATAGAGTTATTCCAGGTTATTATGGTGAATACGCTAAATGCCGTTATTTATCTGTTGATGAGGCCTATGAAAAAATTAAAAATGGTGAAAGATACGTTATTCGTTTTAAGTCTATGGGCAATCATAATAATTACATTAGAGTTCATGATGAAGTAAGAGGGGATTTGGACCTTTCTGAAAATGATCAAGACATTGTTATTATGAAATCTGATGGTTTACCTACTTACCATTTTGCTCATTGTGTAGATGATCACTTTATGCGTACTACTTTAGTTTCTCGTGGTGAAGAGTGGATATCTTCATTACCTATTCATTTAGAATTGTTTAAAACTATGGGTTTTAAAGCTCCTAAATATGCTCATTTACCTGTTATTATGAAATTAGATAATGGGAATAAGCGTAAACTCTCTAAAAGAAAAGATCCTGAAGCAGCTGTTAGCTACTTTTTGAAACAAGGTTATCCTGTGGATGGTATTATTAAATATTTAATGACTATTGCTAATTCTAATTTTGAAGAATGGTATTTAGCTAATCCTCAAGCAAAATTAGATGATTTTACTTTTTCTTTTAAGAAAATGTCTTTAGATGGTGCATTGTTTGATTTACCAAAGTTAGAAAATATTTGTAAAGAAACTTTAGCTTATTATACTAAAGAAGAAATTGCTTCTAAGGCAAAAGATTGGGCTAAAATTTATTCTCCTGAATTACTTGATTTAATCAATAGAGATTATTCATTATTTGAAAATATTTTAAATATTGAAAGGGGTGGACTTAAGCCAAGAAAAGATTACACCAAGTATTCTGATATTTATTCAAAAATTGAATTTTTCTATCCTGATAAATATGATGAATTATTAAAGAAAAATTCTTTTAACTTTAATAATTTAATTTCTAAAGAGGATACAATTAGTATCATTAAGGATTTTATGGAAAATAATGATTATTCTTTAGATCAAACTAATTGGTTTAATTCATTAAAAGAATTAGGTGTTAGACATAATTTTGCTGCTAACTTTAAGGAATATAAAAAGAATAAAGATGCTTTTAAAGGACATGTTGGTGATGTAGCAAATATTATTAGAGTTTGTTTAACTACTTCTAGTATGTCACCTAATTTATATGATGTTTTACATCTTATTTCTAAAGAAGAAATTAATAGACGTTTTAATTTGGCTTTGAATTTTTTAGAAAAGTAAAAAGATTGTAAATTATTTATTTAAATAAATAAAATAAAGTTTAATTATTTTATAATTAAAAAGGAGGAAATTATGAAGAGAATATTATCTGGTGTAAAACCAACTGGTAAAATGACTTTAGGTAATTATCTCGGTTCTTTTAGAAACTTTTCTTCTTTTCAAGATGAAAATGAGGTATTTATATTTGTTGCGGATTTACACGCTTTAACTTTACCTATTGATCCTAAATTTTTAAATGATAATATTTATGATATTATTGCTTATTATTTAGCAAGTGGACTTGATCCAGAAAAGACTACTTTGTTTAAACAATCTGATGTATATGAAGTTTCAGTTTTAGATACTATTTTAATAAATTATATTTATATGGGTGAGCTTTCTAGAATGATTCAATTTAAGCAAAAGGCTGCAGAGTTGAATCAAAAAGAAATAGGTGTTGGTATTTTTACTTATCCTGTTTTAATGGCTTCTGATATATTTTTATATGATACTGATTTGGTTCCAGTTGGTGAAGATCAAAGGCAACATGTTGAACTTGCTCATGATATAGCTAGACGTTTTAATGCTAGATATAAAGAAGAATTAATTAAGTTACCTAAAGCTGTAACTCCTAAAGTCGGTAAAAGAATTATGTCTTTAACTGATCCTTTACATAAGATGTCAAAATCAGATAATCCTGGTGCAAATAAAGGTGTTATTTATTTACAAGATGATGAAAAAACTATTAGAAAAAAGATCATGTCTGCTGTTACTGATTCTGATAGTTTAGTAAAATATGATCCAATTAATAAACCTGGTGTTTCTAATTTACTTACTATTTATTCTGCTTTTAAAAATATTGAAGTTGAACAGGCAGAAAAGGAATTTGCTAATGCCAATTATGGAACTTTTAAAAAGGCTGTAGCAGATGCTGTTTTAGCTGAGCTTCTTCCTTTCCAAGAAAAGTTTAAAAAATATCGTGGAAATAAAGATTATTTAAATGAGATTTTTAAACAAGGTGCTATTAAAGCTAAAAAAGTTGCCGATCCAATTTTAGATAAAATAATGAAAGCTGTAGGGTTAAGATAATGAGTTATAGAAGAAAATCCATGGTTGTTATTGATATGGATGGAACTTTATTAACAGATGAAAAAACTATTTCTAATTATAGTAAAGGTTTTTTACACTATATTAATCAAAGAGGAATTAGAGTTGTTTTAGCTTCGGGCCGTCCATATAGAGCTGTTAAGCCATATTATGATGAAATTGGTTTAAAGGATTTAATCGTTTGTTATAATGGGGCTTTAATTGTTGATCCACAAGAAAATGATAAAATACTTTTTAAAAAATCTTTTCCTATTTCACTTGTAAAAGATATTATTGCTGGTATTGGTGAAGAAAATTTTGAGTCTATTATGATTGAAGATTTTGATACATTATATATTAATAAAAAAGATAGTGAACTAGATAAAATTGCTTTTAAAAAGGGAATGGTCATTAAATATGGTGATATTTTTTCTCAATTGAATGAAGAGCCTTTGTGTGTTACCTTTAATTTAAAGGATTTTACATATTATAATAAGTTATTAGAATTAGGTTCAACTTCTAAATTTAAAGATATTAATATACGCTTTTGGCATGATTGCTTAATTGCAGAACTTTTCTTTAATGATGTTAATAAATATACTTCAATTGAAAAAGTAGCAAAATTATATGATGTTAAAAATAGCGATATTATTTGTTTTGGTGATGCTGATAACGATATTGAAATGATCCATAGAGCTGGAATTGGTGTTGGTATGTGTAATGCTGCGTCCAAGTTTGTTAGACAAAGTGCTAATATGCTTTCTTTAGCTGATAATAATAATGATGGTGTTGTAAAGACTTTAGAGTTATTACTTTCTAATTACGATTTAAAAAACTAAAAACATTGAAATTAAAAAGGTTAGTATTTAATAATATCTACTAACCTTTTTGAATTATTTTATTTATTTAAACCTAATAAATTAAGAATATAGTTATGGAACTCTTCAGGTTTATGGAGAGCTTTTTCTTTAATTTTATCTACAGCTTCATAATAGAATTTACACTTAGGTTCAGTTCCAGAAGGTCTAACAGCAAGCCAAGAGCCATCTTCTAAGTAATATTTTAAAACATTAGATACAGGGAAACCAGTTAATTTAGAAACCTTGTTATTAACGATAGTTTCTTGTAATTGATAATCTTCAATTTTAGTGATTTTAACACCATTTATTTCTGTAAGCTTATCTTTTCTTAATTTGTCCATTAAGTCTTTCATTTTCTTTAAACCAGCTTCGCCTTCAAAGTAGATATCATATAATTTGTTAATATGATAACCATATTTTTGATATAAGCTTTCTAAAACTTGATCTAGTTTTTTACCTTCTAAAGCATAGTGGTTTGTCATTTCAGCTATTAATAATAAGGATTCTAGTGAATCTTTATCACGGCAGAAAGTATCCATAATATAACCATAAGATTCTTCATAGCCGAATTCAAATGTAAATTCGTGTGTTGTTTCAGCTCTATCAATTGCTTGGCCAATATATTTAAATCCAGTTAAGAAAGAAAGAGTTTTTACATTATAATTAGCAGCAATTTTTTCACCTAATGTTGAGGTTACAATAGTATCACAAATAACTGAATTTGGTTTTAATAAACCGCGTTTGCTTCTTATAGATAAAACATAATCAATTAATAAGGCTCCGGTTTGGTTACCAGTTAATAATTCATATTCACCTTTGGTATTTAAAAAACCTAAACCACATCTATCAGCATCAGGATCAGTAGTTAAGATTAAATCAGCATTAACTTTTTTAGCTAATTCAATAGCTTTAACGTAGGCTTCTTTTTTCTCAGGATTAGGAGAAAGAGTATTTGAAAATAAAGGATCAGGAGTACATTGTTCTAAAACAGGATAAAATTCATAACCTAATTCTGCAAATAGTCTTCTACCTAAAACTGAAGATGTACCATGTTGAGGAGTGAAGACAATTTTAATAACTTTTTTATCATTTGGATATAAAGCAACAGAATGAACTTTTTTCATAAAGGCATCATCAACTTCACTAGAAAGTAAGGTTTGTTTACCTAAATCTTTAGCAATATCGAATGTTAAATCTAATTCATCACCTAAAGTTGCAATAATATCTAATAAAGGTTTAATCTTTTCTGGAACAAGTTGACAGCCAGTATCATCATAAACTTTATAACCATTATATTCTTTGGGGTTATGAGAGGCTGTTATCATGATACCTCCAACAGCATGTTCATATCTTACAGCAAAAGATAATTCAGGAGTTGGTCTTAGAGTATCAAAAATAAAAGTGTTGATTCCAAATTGATTGAGAACTTCACTAGCTGTAGTAACAAATAAACGGGAATTAGTTCTATTATCATGAGATAGGACTACACCTCTAGATTTAGCATCTTTATAAGTTTCTAATAAATATTTTGCAAAACCTACAGTAACTTTTCTAACAGTGAATACATTCATTCTATTTGAACCAGGCCCTAATAAGGCACGCATACCACCAGTACCAAATTCAACATCCTTAAAAAACATATCATTTAATTGTTCTGGAGTGGCTTTTTTGATTTCGTCTTTTAAATCTTCACCTACTATTGTTGAATCTAACCATTTTTTTGCTTTCTGTTCGATAGTCATAATAACATCCTTTCTCTATCTTTTATTATATAACAAAACAAGTCATGAACTAGATAAATATCAAAGTAAATGCAAATTATTTGTTAATTTTATTTAGTATTTCGTTAGCCATTTCTTCTTTTGCTTTTTCATCAAGCTTATCAACTAACCTAATCAAAGAAAGAAATTTACTTATTTTATATTTATATCCTTTTCTTTCTAAATAAGTTAATAAATATGAATCATCTAAAAAGTTTGAAGAGAATTCTAATAAATCAGGGATAGCAAAAATATATTGAAAAAACTCTTTTTCCGATGTAAAAGTTTTTCCTTTATAGTAAAAATTATTATCGCCTAGCACATTAAACATAAAATTCCAGTAAGCTTTATTAGAATTTTCTTCACTTTCTTTCTCAGCTTGTAAAACATATTTATATATTTTTTTATATCTAATATCTTCTCTATTGTTTTTCATATAATCAGAAAGAAGATGATAAGTAAACAAATCTTTCAAGTAAATATCCACAGTTGGAGCATAAACTTGCATTTGTTTAGCAAGTTCAATATAGTTGCTAAAAATAAAATGATGATAGGCTAATTTCATATACGGATTTAGAAGATAACTTACTTTAAAAGTAAATATATCTGGTATTAATTCCTGTTTTTTAATTTTTAAAAATTTTTGATATTTATCTATATCAAGCTTTCTTAATAACAATGTAAATTGATTAGAAGAAAAATATTTATAGAATCTATTTGGATATTTATAAGATTCTTTAGCTAATTCATTTAATGAATTAAAAGAAAAATTGTCAAACTTGATTACGTTATTCATTTTAACCTCGAGAAACGAAATAAATAATAATTGTAACTACTAAAGTTAAGATGATAAAAACAAAAGTAAGTAGAAACAAGTAATTTAAAGATGTGTAAATATTTTTCTTTTTAAAAGTAAAGATTTCTTTATATTTATCGAACTCATTATTGTTAAAAGGATGTGAAGCAAATTTTGAAATATCATTTTTTAAAGGTATATTATTTTTACAAGCTTCTAATAAATAATTTGCTAAATGTTGTGCATTTATGTTTATATTTTTAAATCTTCTATTTATAGATTTATTTGCAGCTTTTTTGAAGTAAAAAAATGGTGAAGTAACATTGGCTAAATAACCGATTGAGAATATAGTAATAATTAATAAAATTGCTGTTTCACATAAAAAAGCTAAAAGTAAATGTGTAAAAATATTGTTAGGAGAATGGATATTTATAAAATCGTTAAAAATTTGGAGATCAACAATAAATATAGAAAAAGAAAGAATTAAGCAAATAAGTGTGAATATTTCTTTAAGTACTAAGTAAAAATAAGCGCTATATACAATGTGCTTTACGCCTTTATTATCTTTAAGAAGTTGAAGATTTTCTTGATTATTTGCGTTAATTTCATTCCGGAAATTTTCACAAATAGAAACAATAGCTTTACTTTTGTAAGATATATTATGAGTATTATCTAGTATCATTTCATTTATTGAATGATAACTGCCTTCGTAAGGAATCATCAGTTCACCAATTGAACTTGTTTTTATTGCAAAATCATATTTAATAAGTGGATTAAGATAATATTTTTCAGAGGATGTTAAGAATAAGTAATTTATTCTATTTGCTAAAATAATTGTTTCTTCAAAACTTTTTATATTGTAATTTAAAGCTTTAAAATCATCAACGATTCTTACGGCTTTAACTAATGGAAACTTTTTAGCCCATTTTACATTAATTAAAAGATTCTGATATTCTTTTGATTTTAAAATATCATTAATATATGAAAAATCTATATAGTTAAAATCTGCTCCAAACTGTTCAGCAAGAAGTATTGTTTTATTAATATTGTTCATATTAACAACCTCTGAAAAAAGTTAATAAAACTAGATAAAATTCCTGTTTCAATCTTGAATAAGGGAGTAAAATTACTAATAAAAAAGCTCGTTTCAAATATTAAACAAAAAGAATAGATTAGTCCAAAAATAATTTTTTGATAATTTAAAAAAGGATGTTTTGAATTTTCTAAACCAATAGAAGTAAGAGAAACAATTATATAAGAAATTATATAAATTAAGATGAATAACACAAAAATAAAAATAGTTTTTCCTAACATTAAATAGCTTTCTAAATTTACATTAAGAAGAATAAATAATGGCTTAAAAAAATCAGCAAGCAAATTACCAATGAAATTAATAGAATTAAAATAAGTACTTAGTGTGTCAAGATAAATATAAAGACCACATAAAATTAAACTAATAAAACTAGCTATACAATGCTTAAATAATAGTCTTTTTGGAAAAACAAAAAATGAAATAATAATTAATAGATAAAAGACAATTAAAATGTAACTGATTGTCATAATTCTATTTTAGCATATTGTTACTTTACTATGTCTTTATGAGATAAAAAGTCTAATATTTCTTGTTCTTTTTTAGGTAAAGGTGCTTCAAATTTTTTATTTGACATATAAGCTAATTTACCAGTAATATTTTTAAATTCAAAAGTGGCAGCATGTAAAAATTGGCTTGTTAATCCAAATTGTTTTTTAAATAATTCATTTATTTTAAAGTCACCATATTTACTATCACCAACTATCGGACATTTTATGGCCTGAAAATGAACTCTTAATTGATGTGTTCTACCAGTTATTAATTTTGCTGAAACTAGTGAATATGAACCATATTTTTTTACTAATTTGTATTCAGTTAAGGCTGGTTTAGCCCCGTTTTCAATAAAACCAATTTTAACTTGACCTTTAGTTGAATCTTTAATTAAAGGAAAATCAATTTTCCCTGAATTTGGAACTTTTCCAGAAAGTAAGGCTAAATAACTTTTTTCTATATTCTTTTTATTTCTAAATAATTCTAATAATTCTTGTAATGTTTCTAAATTTTTACCAAAAATTACTATACCTGAGGTGTTACGATCTAATCTATGGGCTGGTCCAGGAATAAAGTTTGTTTGATTATGTGGATCATATTCTTTTTTGGCGATTAAATAGTTTAAGAAAATGTTATGTAACGTTATTCTTTTTTCGTTTTCGTCACCATGAACTAATAATCCTTTAGGTTTGTTAACTATTAAAAGATTTTCATCTTCATAAAGAATATCCATGTTAGCTTTTACTGGTCTTATTTCATTTTGTTTAGCAAACTGTTCTAATAAAGCTTCTTTAATATAGATATAAACCTGGTCATTTTCTTTAGTAATATAATTAATATCTACTTTTTTACCATTAACTTTAATATCTTTATTTCTAAACATTTTATAAATAAAAGAATAAGGCGCTTGATTTAAGATTCTTTTTATTACTTTATCTATTCTTTGGCTTGCACTATTTTCGTCTATTTTGATTTCCATACTTTATAATTTTAGCACATTAATTAATTTAATTAGTTTCAATTTTTAAATGAGAACTAATTGAATCTTTAGTGACAACAATTTTGTTAGGAATTAAGTCACCTAATTCTTCTATGTGACTTATTAAACCTACTAATGTATTTCCACTAGAATTAACTTGGGTATTTAAAATATTTAGTAATTGATTTAATGAGCCATTATCTAAAGTACCAAATCCTTCATCAATGAACATGCATTCAATTCTTAATCCAGCAATAGATGAAGTTACTTCATCAGCTAAACCTAAAGCTAAGGCAAGCGAAGCTAAGAAAGACTCTCCACCAGAAAGAGTAGCAACTTTTCTTTGATTATTTGCATTTTGCAATTCCTCAATATTAATATCTAATCCAAATTTTGAACGTCCATCATAACTTTTTGTAGAACGTATTAACATTAGTTTATTATCAGTCATTTTTAAAAAACGCATATTTGCTTTTTCTAAAACAGAATCAAGATATTTTGTTTGAACATATGTTTCTAAAGAAATAGCGTTGTCCTGTCCTGCATTCGCTGGGTTAAAAACGTCACATAAATTTTTGTAAATTAAATTTTCCTCTTCATATTTCTTATATTCTTTTTGCTGTTCTTCTAATCTTGTTTTAATTTGACAACTATTTGAGTAGGATACGTTACATTGTTTTTGTATGATTTCTAATGAGTTAGTAAGTACGCTTTTTTCTTCTAAATCTTTATTTAATTTATTTGCGTCTAAATTTGAATATTTATTAAGTGAATTTAATGTATTTTTATTTTCATTAATAAGTGCTTCATTAGCTGATTTTTTTACTTGTAAGCTTGTAAATAAATTGCTGTTTTCTAAAACATCTTTTTCATATTTGCTTATTTTATTTTCTAACTTATTTATTATTTGTTTGATTTCATTTTCTGTTTTTGTATCCAATTCCTTTTCAATCAAATCTTTAGAGGTTTTTAAAGAAGATAAACTAATATCTAATGAATTTTTTTCATCAATTTTATTGTTAATTTTTGAATTAATATTATTTTTTTCTTTTAAATAATTATTATTTTCTAAATTCAATTTTTCTTTCTGATTTAGCAAGTCACAATATTTTTTCTTGTCATTAGTCAAATTTAATTGCTGGCTATTTAAATTATCATTTATAACCTTTAATTTTGAATCAATATCTTCTTTTGAACATGATAAAAATAAACATAATTTATTTTCTTTATCAGTTATTTCAATATTGAGATTATTAATATTATTTTCACATACTTTGAATCTTTCGCTCGCTTCATTTTTTTCAGCTTCAATTTTATTTAATTCATCTTGATTTATTGGTTTTCCACTTGAAGTTGCTAAATGAGGATGGTGTTTAGAACCACAAACTGGACACGGCTGATCTTCTTTTAAGTCGTTAGCTAATATTGGTGCAATATTCTTAATAAAATTATTTTTAGCTTCTATGTATTTTGAAATTTTATTGTTTTCAATATTATTTAATTTTTTTAATTCAATTTGTAAATTGCTAAATTTTTGTTTTTGAATTTTTAGATCCTCATTTATATTTATGTAAGATTTTAATTCTGAAAGTGAATTATTAAGTAAAGAGATTTTATTGTCATTTTCAGCTATTAACATGTTTAAATTATTTGGTATTTTGGAAATTTGATTTTCATTTTTATTTATTTTATTACTTATATTTTGAATATTTTCATTTAATTTTTGAATTTCTATTTTATTATTTGAAATTTTTTGATTAATTGAACTTATTTTTAAAATAATCTCATTTAATTCTTCATACTTTTTTAGTCTTTTTTTGTTTTCTTCTAATGTGATTTTATCTTTTTCAATTTCACTTTTTTGATTAATTAAAATGCTTTGTTTGTTCTTTATAATGCTAAAATTTTCATCTAATTTTTGCTTCTCATTAATTAAAGCATCTAATTTATTTTTTATATCGTTATAGTTTATTAAATTTTTACAATCATCTTTTAGTTTATCAATTTCTATTTTTAAATTCTTTAATTCATTTTCATTGTTTTCTATTTCTATTTTTTTGTTATTTATATAATCATTAATAAATGAAAGTCTTTTTTCAAAATTATCGCTATCTTTAAGTTCGTTATATTTGTTTTTTTCGTCAATGCTAAATTTGTTATTTTCAAGAAATTGAAAGTCATTTTTAGCAGATTTTAAAATATTATTAGCATTGGTTTGACTATCATTATTTTTTTCACTTAATTTTTTTCCGAGATTTTTATATTTTTCTGTATGGAATATTTTAGTAAAAATATTAGAACGATTGGCAGAGGAATCTACAAGTATTGATCTAAATTGTCCCTGAGGAATTAAAATAACTTTTTCAAATTGTTCTTTGTCTAAACCAATTAATTTAATTATTTTTTCTAAATCTAAATTTTCAATTTTATTTGTATCAAGATCAGTAATTGATGCTTCAGACTTAATTGTGATTTCTTTTTTTCCACTTTTTGATAAGCCTTTTTGTTTCATTGAACGATAAATTTCGTATTTATGACCTTTATCTTCAAATGTAAATTTAACATATGAAAGAATATTGTTTGGAGCGTTTATATTTCTTAAGTCTTCTGGCTTTAAATAATCATCAGTACTTTGTCCATATAAGGCATAAATAATTGCTTGGAATATTGTTGATTTACCTGCACCAGTATCGCCTTGGATTAGAAATAAACCGCTATTTCCAAGACTAGTAAAATCTATTACTGTTTTTTCTAAATATGATTGGAAAGCTTGGAATTCTAATTTAATTGGTTTCATTAGTTATTCTCCTTAAGTAAATTTAAAACTATATTTAAATCTTTTTGTTCTATTTCTTTTCCTGTTCTTAATTTATAAAATTCTTTAATTAATTCCTCATCAGTTAAAGAGTTAATATTAAATTTAGATATATCATTATTAATTTTTAAGTTCTTATAATTAATACTTACGCAATAAGGGAAGATTTCTTTAATGTTACTTGCAGTATTAAGATGAGACTTATCATCTAAAAGCTCAATATAAGCATAAATGTTATCATTCTTTTCCATTTTAAGTACATTATCATAATAATCAGTAATTTTAACTAAAGGTCTTAAAGGTTTGATATCTATTAATTTAATTTGAGGAATCTTTTTATCATTAAATTCTATTATTGGAACACTTTTAATTTTTCCACATTCATTAATTTTATAGCCTAATAATGAGCCAGCATAACGGATACTTTCTCTTGTAAGCATCATTGGAAGATGAATATGTCCTAAAGCAACATAGTCAAATACTTTTAGTTTTTCAATTTTAATATTTGAAAGACCGGCAACTTCTAAGGTTTCTTCTGAGCCAGAAGTTTTATAGCCAGCAACAAATTGATGCATTATTAAAACATTTCTTTCTTGTAAATTAAATTTTTCATTTTCCATAATTTTACTAAATGCTTTATCATCATCAAGTTTTTCTTTAATTGACAATGCGTTATTAATTTCAAATGGCCTAAAAAATGGAAGTAAATAAAAATTTATTGGTCCATATTCATCTTTTAATATAACTTTTTTTAGTTTCCCTTTGTATTCGCCTTCAATATAAAAATTAGTGTTTTTTTCTAATAATTTGTTATAAGTAGCAACTCTTATACCAGAATCATGATTTCCAGCTATTGCTAATACATAGACTTTTAAATCAATAATCTGGTTTAAAAAATCATTAAAAATTTCAACAGATGTTTCAGAAGGAACGCTTCTATCGAAAATATCACCAGCAATTAAAACGACATTTATTTTTTGTTCTTTTATTATAGTTATAATTTGATTTAAAACATAAATTGTATCTTCTTTTAAATCATATAAGTCTATAGTTTTACCTATATGTAAATCTGCTAAATGTAATATCTTCATAAATTTTCTCCTATAAAAATTATAGATTGAAAATGGAAAAAAGTTAATTTTAAAAATTTGAGCGTCCTAAAAATGACGCATTGTTTTGTCAAATAAAAAAACTTAGTTTTTAGAAATGTATTAAACTTTTATATATTAGAGCTTAAGTACATTTCCTTTTACTAAGTATTTTTATTCCATTGTACGTCCAGTGATATTTTTATAGGCTCTTAGAAGATAATCCTTAAAGTTTTCAACTTCCTCCGGGGTAAAATCTTGGAGCATCTTTTTTTCTAATTCTGAAGTATATTCTACCCATTTATGATAAGCTTCTTCACCTTTTGGTGTAATAGAAATCCACCTAGCACGGCGATCAGTTTTTACTCTTTCATTTTTAATTAGCCCATTTTTAAGCATACGATCAACAATTAATGAAGCAGTAGCAGCTTCAATATCACAGTTAATAGCAATGTCTTTTTGTAATGAATGAGGATGAGAGATTAAATAACGTAAGACTTTAGGCTGACCAGTAGAAAGCCCAACGACAGCTTTTTCACGATTTGAGGAATTCCAAACTTGATGAGTACGATAAAGCATAGTATGCAATGGGATTTCTTTGTTTTCCATAGTAATATTTCCTTTTCTCTAGATTTATTTTTTACTAGCCTAGAAATTTTAATATGAAATAAGTTTAATGTCAAGTTGAATTAAAGCATTATAAAAAATTGGCAACTCTATCGAGTTTTTTTGTATTGTTAATAAGCTAATTAAGTATTATCTATTTAAAGTTTATTATTCAATTAAATCACTTTTAGCAATTTGTTCTTTAACTTTTTGCTCAATATCATCCTTAACTTGAGGATTTTTGGCAAAGTAATCTTTTATACCATTAATTCCTTGTCCAATATTTTCTTTATTAATAGAGAACCAACTACCAGATTTGTGAATAAGATCAGATTTAATGGCCAATTGTATGATTTCATCATCTTTAGAAATGCCTTTTCCATACATCATAGTAGTTTCAACAGTCTTAAATGGAGGAGCGACTTTATTTTTAACAACTTTAATTTTGACAGTATTTCCAACAATTTCAGTACCATCTTTAATAGCTTCACCTCTTCTAATATCTAAACGAACAGAGGCATAAAATTTTAAAGCACGTCCACCAGAAGTTGTTTCAGGGTTGCCATACATTACTCCCATTTTTTCTCTTAATTGATTAATAAAAATTACTGTGCATAATGATTTTGATAATTGACCAGCTAATTTTCTTAAAGCTTTCGACATTAAACGTGCTTGAAGACCAATAGAGTTATCTAGCATATCCCCTTCTAATTCTGTTTTTGGAACTAAAGCTGAAACTGAATCAACAATTATTAAATCAAATGCTCCTGATTCAGCTAATTTTTGTACAATTTCCAGTGCCTGTTCTCCATAATCAGGTTGAGATAAAATTAAATTATCAATATCGACACCTAAGGCTTTTGAATAAACAGGATCAATAGCATGCTCGGCATCAATATAAGCAGCTCTACCTCCTAATTTTTGGACTTCGGCAATTGCTTGTAAAGCCAATGTAGTTTTACCTGAAGACTCAGGTCCATAAATTTCAATTATTCTTCCTTTTGGATAACCACCAATACCTAATGCAGCATCTAAAAGTAAAGAGCCAGTTGGAATAACACCTTCTGCGCAATTAGGGCGATCACCTAAACGCATTACTGTTCCTTTTCCATAGATTTTTTCAATTTCTTTTAGAGTCTGTTCTAATGCTTTATCAGAAACAGTTTTTCCATTATTTTCCATATTTTTTTCCTTTCATAATAATATATAGTTCAAAAACTTTATTTTTTTAGAATAGATTTTCTAAGGCTTCAATTGCAAACTCAACGGATTTTTTTCGTATTTCTTCTCTAGTCCCTGAAAAAATATTAGAATAAACAAATAAATTAGTTTTATAAGCTATACCGATATAGACTAAGCCAACTGGTTTATTTTCCATAGCGGTTGGGCCAGCATTACCAGTAAAAGAAACTGCTAAATCACTGTTAAAAAATTGCTGAGCCTTTTTTACCATTTCTGTTGCGGTTTCTTTTGAAACAGCACCAAATTTTTCTATGGTACTTTTATTAACACCAAGTTCTTCTTTTATAGAATTTGAGTATGTAATAATACCACCTTTATAATATTTAGAAGCACCTGGGTGAGAAGTTATAGTTTCACCAAATAAACCACCAGTAAGTGATTCAGCTGAGGATAAAGTTAAATGATTTTTTGTTAAAATTTCACCAAGTTTGAATTCCATATTATTAATTTAAAATAAATTTCCTTCCACGATAAATATATATAAATCCAGAGATATATGAAAAAACTAATGCTAAACAAATTAAAACTTCAGGTAATATATAAGCATATTCAATAGTTAAATAATTTAAAGGGAAGCCATTTAAAAACAAAAAAGGAATTGCAAGCATTTGTGCTACAGTTTTTAACTTACCATAAATGTTAGCAGCTATAACTTCACCTTTACTTGCAGCAATAAATCTTAAGCCATCAACTGCAATATCTCTTAAAATCATTAAGGCAACAACGATTCCAAGAAAGAAAGAATATTGGCTTTTATAACATGCTAAAAGAATAAGAGAAGAGTTTACTAAGGCTTTATCTGCCAATGGATCAATAAATTTTCCAAAGTTTGAAACTAAATGATATTTTCTAGCTATTTTACCATCTAAAAAATCAGTGAAAGAAGCAACAATAAATATAATGCAGCATACTAAATCAATCATTGTGAAGTTTGTATTGCCAATAATTGGATTGTAAGAAAAATTAATACCCATTAAAATTATAAGAACTATTGTTAAGACAAAGCGAGAAATAGATAATATATTTGGAATGTTTTTAAATTTCATATTTTCCTTTCAATAGCCGGTCAGTAAGCCATGTTTTGTCGTGGATGATAATTTATCTAGATTTAAATCTACCTTCATTAGTTCAGTTTCCTTTGAAGATTTCCCTTACCAAAATTTAGGTTTCTCACTTGTGGGGCTTTCCGCGTTTCATTTCAAGATTTCTCTTTAATCGTCACTGTGGAGCTTTATACTTAGTTCATGAGCAAAGCTTTTAGAACATCAGAGCCGTTAGGAATTTCACCTACCTAGCGTTATTTTTTCCGCTAGCGCAAACACTACTTTCATCTCAGAAAAGTGCGAGCATGGACTTTCCTCTAACTTATAAAAAGCCAGCAATCATCTTGACCGGCTTTATTATTATATAAGGAAATAACAAAAAAAGGTTAAATTTTATTTGGATCAATTCCTGCTTTATGTAAAGCTGCCTCTAAAGCTGAAATTCTTTTTAAATAATCTATATTAGATAAACTAGGTAAATTATTATCATCGATATTTTTTATTTTTAATTCGCAAACAGCTAATTTAGCTTCAGTTTGATTTAGTTTGTTGTTAAGTAAGGTTATCATGTTATTTGCATCTTTTAAAGCTTGTTCAACATTTTTACGATAGGTTTCAACTTTTTGATAATCGGAAATTACCATATCTAAAAAAGCATCAACTTGTAAACTGTTATAACCAGGTTTTGTTCCTTCAAATTCTTTATGTAATATTTGATTTTCATCTAATTGTAAATTTAATTCGATATTTGGTTTATCCATAATCTACCTCCATTTAAAGTATAAAACATTTTCTTAATTAACTAAAGAAGGCAGAATCTATTGCATCTAGTATTTTTAATCTTGGTAAAAAAGATTCTTCAATTAAAATTCCATTTTTGAAAATAAAATCTAAAGGAACACTAGCTCTATTGCTTTTTAGAAGTGGTTCTAAATCATTAAATTTAAGAAGGTAGGTTTGGTTAAAAGCCTTTAATCTAATTACAAAAAAAGCTATGCCTCCCAATTTCATGACTTTTTGCAAATGAGTAATTTGTTGTGGTCTAATATTATGAAAAGGAAAAGATGTCTTATTAATAGATTCTTTAGCTTCAAAGTCTAAATATTTTCCTTTGTATAAGCCATTGTAGTCAGTAGTTGATTTTTCCGAAAAATAAGCTTCACAAATTTTCGACTTATTTACTTTATCCATTCTTACGACTTTAATTGGGGTTGGTCTTTTATATATTAAACAAAGATCTTGGTTATTATAAAACTCTAAAGATGTTGATATATCTTCTTCTAAAGCCATTCCTCTGTTGGAAGCATTATCTTTAATGTTGTATTTTTTTCTTTCCGCTTTTTTTTCTATGTTTTGTGGTTCGTATTTTTTTCCATTAGGGTAGTTCATGAAAAATAGATCTCCAAAGCGAGTTTAAAATCCTCAGGGCTAACACTTTTACCATTAACAAGGTCGACAATAAGATTTTTTATTGAAGCGGGAACTAGATTTGAATTTACTAATAGTGAAGTATAGGCTTCAATTAAGATTTCCTTATGTGAGGTAATGGTTTTAAAAATATTATAAAGATCCATTGAATCAACTAAAGGATCATGACTAGTCCCGCTTGGAGCAATTTTTAAAAAATCTCTTAAATGAATTAGCGAAATAAATTCGTTTTTCTTTCCCCTAATATATTTAGAAATAAAAGTACCAAAGTCTAAGGTGTTTTTTGCTAAGAAATTGCAAAATTCTTTTAAAAATGGGGAAGGATTATTAACCTTAGATAATGTAGTCATTAACATTCTTACATCTTGATTACCATAAGTTACAACTTTTAATTTATCTGTTTTATTGGCAATAAATAAATTGAGTTTAAGCATAGCATCTTCAAAAGTAAGACCTTCTTCATCAAGTTTTGATTGAGTGATTCCAGTCATTGTTTCTATTATATAACCTATAGGCGCATTAGCTTTTACATAACATTTAAAAGTTTTATATTCATTACTTGGAATATATGAGGAATCACAATCGCAAATTAAGGCACCAATTGCAATAACTTCGTGTGACATTTGTGTGCCTTCAAAATCGATAAATAATAGGTGCTTACAATCTTCTAATAAGTTTTTTAATATCTTCATAGACGCTAATATTATATAAATTTGTTTAGAAGATTAAAAGGAGACAATTACACCATTTTCTAAAGCGTAAAAGGCACAAAGTCCACGATTGTAAACTAAGCGTACTTCTTTGAAATTATATTCTTCTTCAATTAATTTTTTAACTAATGGTCCGACATCTTCACCTTCAATAGCACATACTATGCAAGTTTTTTGACTCAAATCTTGACCAGTAACTAAATTTGAAATTTCACTAACCATTCCTTTTAATGCCATTTTTAATGTACGAAGCTTTTTGTAAACTTTTATTTCCCCATTTTCAGCAATACAAACTGGTTTTATAGCTAAACTTGTGGCAACAAAAGCTACTAATTTACTCATTCTTCCGTTTCTTACTAAATTATCAAATTTATCAAGAACAAAGAAGAGATTAAGTGTTTTATTATATTCTTCTAATTTTGTACAAATTTCTTCAAATTCTAAGTCTTGTTTCATTAATTCATAAGCTTTATCAGCTAAAAGAATTAAATTACCAGCAGTGGCTTTTGAATCAATAACGTGAACTTTATGATTATTAATATCCATGCCACCAATAAAAGCTGAATTAAAAACTCCTGATAATTTAGAAGAAATAGTAATAACAATAATATTTTCAGCATCAGCGTAAGAATCAGCAAAAGCTTGTGGTGAAGGACAAGAAGAAGTTGGTTTAATTTTAGTTTTATTTAGTTCACTTAGCATTTGCTTAACGTCTAATTTTTCATTATCGACATAATCAACATTATTAATACGTAAGGTTAAAGGTATTACTTGAAAACCTATATTAGGATCTTTTATATAATTATTAGAAAGATTGGATGATGAATCGACTACTATTTTATATTTCATATAGACCTCTCTTTTTACGTATATATTTTTAAAACCATTTTTAATAAAAGACAATAAAATAGTAAAAAATATAATTCTACAAAGTAAAAATAACGATTCTACTGGTAGTAGAGTATTCTACTTTTGTTGACTAATCCTATAAAAACACTTAATATATATGCGTGATTAATAAAATACCTGATATAAAAAATATTGTTGCTAAGAATCTTATTAAATATCGTAAAATTGCTAATTTAACGCAACAACAATTAGCAGAAAAGATAAATTATACAGATAAAGCTATCTCTAAATGGGAAAGAGGTGAAGGTTTACCTGATATTTATGTATTAAAACAAATTGCTGATGTTTATAATATTGAAGTTGAGGCATTATTACATCAAGAATCACCATTAGAAAAAATTCAAAACTTGTCTAGAAATAAAGCTATTATTGCTACATTATCAATTTTGTTAGTTTGGTTATTAGCAATGATTATCTATGCAATGTTTGAAATCTTTTGGCCGAAAACTTATCCTTCTTATTTAACTTTTATTGCTGCTATTCCTGCTAGTTTTATTGTTGCTACTGTTTTTAATAATATTTGGGGATCAAGAATTTACAATATGGTACTAGTATCTGGTATTAATTGGGGTTCCTCTTCTACTATAGTTCTTTCCTTGTTAAACTTAGTAGATAATATTTGGTATTTGTTTTTTGTTTCTGCTGTTTTAGAAGTTATGATTGTTATATGGTATTTATTAGATATTGGTAAAAAAGATAAATCACATCATCATATTGTTAATAAAGAAGATTAGATTTTTCTATCTTTACAAAATTTAAAAGGACATATTTCGCATTTTCTTTTATTTGAAGCTAAACATATATTACGTCCAAATAATATTAATTGACGATGAAAATTAATATAATCATGACCTTGAAAATTCTTCTCTAAAATTTCTTGAATTTTTGTTGCTGTTGTATCTTTTTTTACAATTCCTAACCTCTTTGAAATCCTTGATATATGAGTATCTACAGGAATATATGGTTTATTATCAATTTCTGCTAAAAAGACTGTTGCAGTTTTATGACCAACTCCAGGAAGACTTTCTAGAGTTTTTAGTTCATGTGGAAGTTTTGAATTGTATTTACTAACAAGTATTTTACTTAAGGCTATGATGTTTTTACTTTTAGATGGACCTAGGCCCACTATTTTTATAATATTTAAAATATCATCATAATTTGCTTGGCTTAAGGCTTGCAAATTTGGGTATTTTTTAAAAAGAATAGGAGTAACTCTATTTACTACTTTATCTTGAGCCTGGCTAGATAGAATTACTGCAATTAAAAATGTCCAGTCAGAAGTAGAATGTAAAAAAACTTCAGTATGAGGATATATTTTATCAAGGTAAGATTTTATTTCTGAGATTTTTTCTTTAACTGTCATTAGTTTACCCAGCGTTTTGATAATATTTCTTGTGCTTTTTTATCACCAGCTTCAAAAGATGAAGTTAAAGCTTTTCCTTCTGCTAGGATTTCTTTATTTTGTTGTAAAGCTAAGATTATTTTATCAACAGCAGCAATAGAAACTCTTTTTCCGGAATTTTTTAGTTTTTCTACTGCTTCATTAATCATACCTTTACTTATACCATTTTTTAACCATAAAGATATTCGATCAATTTCTTTACCTGCTAAGGTTCTTCCTAATTCATTTTCAAAATAAGAATAGATAGTATTGTTTATTTCGTTGTTAATTTTAAAGTTTTCTTTTTGTTTGCTTTCAAAGACAATATCTCTTTTAAGACCATCTACTAGCTTTTTATATAATGGATCTAATGATGTTACGACTTTGTTATTAATAGTTGAATAATCTATAAGTTTTAAATTTATTAACTTGTTTAAAATATCATCAATTTGCTCTTTACTTAGAGTCATGTAGATTAAAAGATCATCACTAGTTACTAATGTTTTTTCTTCTTGATCATTTAAAAAATCATCTAGGCAAAGTAAAACCGCTAAATCATTTTCGTTTAGCTTAAATACACGATAATGCTTAATAAGTAAGCGACGGTAATCTAAATCTTTATAAGTTAAACTTTCCATTAAAGTATTCCTCCTTTTTTAATAGATAAATAAGTTTGTCTTTATTATTTCTATCTAGTTTATTTAATTCCATATTGATTTTCTCAACTTTGATTTTATGTAAAAGTGAAAAATTATTGCTTATTACTTCTTGAAGATGTTTTTCAATTGTAAAATTTAATAAATAACTAAATCTATAAGCTCTTAAGATTCTTAAAGGATCTTCTTTGAGTCTTATTTCTGGATCACCTATCATCCTTATTATTTTATTTTTTAAATCAGGTAAACCATTTTGTGGATCACTAATATTATAGCTTGAGTCTAAATAAATGCTATTAATAGTAAAATCACGGCGATAAGAATCAGTTAATAAGTCAGTTACAAATTCAATTTTTTGAGGATGACGTGAATCAACATAATTACTTTCTTTTCTAAAAGTAGCTAATGTAATAAAATTGTTTTGATATTTTAAATTTACTATTCCAAATTTTTCAAATGAATAATCTGCATCTGGAAAAGTCTTTTTTATATCATTTGGAGTAAGAACAGTAGCAAAATCAAAATCATTAAAGTTTCTTTTTAAAAGATAATCTCTAGTGGAACCACCAACTAAATAGATTTTATTTTTTAAATTATTTTCAAGATAATTAAATATTTCATCTAATTTTTGCACACAAAAATTTTAACATAAAAAGGTGAGCACTGCCCACCTTTACAATTATTATTATTTATAAAGATTCTTTTAAATGCTTAGCAGATTTAAATGAAACTTGTTTAGTTTCAGGAATTTGAATGGTTTGACCATTAGATGGATTAATCCCAGTTCTTTCTTTTCTTACTCTCTTGGAGAATGTTCCAAAGCCTGGAATTTTAACTTCATCAACTTCTTTTAAAGATTCAGTGATTTGATTAAAGACAGATCTAATAACTTTTTCTGCATCTACTTTGGTAAGTTTGCATTCATCAGCAACTTTGGTGATTAATTCATTAATGTTCATAACAACACTCCTTCTTGTTTCTAATCTATCACATATGCTCATTAAAGTAAATGATTTGTTATTTTTAGAATTCTTTTTTTAGTGGACGATTAATAAGGTTATAAACTATTTCTGATGGTTTTTTATTTAAATATAAAACGTCATAAACCGCTTCATTACAAGGTAGGTCTAAACATTCTTTTAATGATAATTGATATAAGACTTTGGAGGTTCTAACTCCTTCTGTAGTCATTTTATTATTTTTTAAGAAATTAATAGCACTATTTTCTTTACCGATAATTAAACCAGCTTTAAAGTTACGTGAATGGGTAGAAGTAGCAGTTAAAAGTAAGTCACCTAGACCAGTTAAGCCTAAATAAGTAGTTAATTTTCCACCCATTTTTAAACCTAATCTGACCATTTCTGCTAAACCACGGGTGATTAAAGCAGCTCTAGTGTTATCTCCATATCCTAAACCAGTTAAGATTCCACTAGCTAAGGCAATAACATTTTTATAGCTAGCAGCATATTCTGCCCCTATTTCATCAGTATTTGTGTAAACTCTAAAATAATTGTTTGAGAAAACTTCTTGGATTATTTTGGCAACATTTTCATCAATAGAAGTGCTAGTTACACAAGTTGGCATTTTAATAACTACTTCATCTGCAAATGATGGGCCAATTAAAGAAACGACTTCAAATCTTTTAGAGATATCTAAGTATCTTCTTATAGTTTCCGAAAGTCTTAAATTAGTTTCTAAATCAAAGCCTTTAGCAACAGAAACAATATAAACCTTCTTTTTTAAATTATTATTAAGATCTATAAGAATGTCTTTATAGGCATTAGAAGGAATAGCTAATACTACTAAGTCAACAGTATTAAGTATTTCCTGATAAGAATGTGTAGCTTTTAAAGAAGCGTTTAATTTAACATTATTAAAATAAGTGGAATTAGTATGAAGTTTATTAATTTCGTCTACTACTTTAATGTTACGATCAAAAATTGTTACTTCGTGTTCATTATTTTCAGTTAAGACATTACCTAAGGCACTTCCCCAGGCACCGCCACCAATTATTAGTATTTTCATAAGAGTTTTTCCGCCCCGGAATCTTTCTTTCTTAGTATAAATTTAATAGGAGTTGTTTCTAATTGTAATGTTGTTCTTAAAGTGTTTTCTAAGTATCTTAAATAAGAAAAATGCATAAATTTTGGATTATTTACAAATAAAACAAAAGTAGGTGGACAAGTTGCCACTTGACTAGCATAATTAATTCTTACTCTTCCGCCATTAAAATCAGGGGCTTGATTAGAGATTTGAGCATCTAAAATAACTTTGTTTAACAAAGAAGTTTGGACTCTTTTGTTAAAGTCGGTGTAGCATTGATCAATAGCTTTAAATAAGACAGGTAAATTAGTTTTGTTTAAAGCAGAAAGATAAACTATAGGAGCATAATCAGCAAATTTATAATAACTTTGTAATTCTTGAGTAAATTTAAGCTGTGCTTTGGCTTCATGAGAATGTAAATCCCATTTATTAACGACAAAAACAATTGGTTTATAGTTTTCAGAAGCAACTTCTATAACATGGCGATCTTGTTGAGTTATTCCCATTGAAGCGTCAATTAAAAGAAGAACAACTTGAGCACGGGTAACAGCATCAATGGCACGTAGAGCCGCATATTTATCAATTGATTCATAGATTTTTCCACGTCTTTTTAACCCTGCAGTATCAATACAAACATAGTTTTTCCCATCTCTTTTAAAAGGTGTATCTATTGAGTCACGAGTAGTACCTTCAATATTAGAAACAATTACTCTTTTTTCACCTAGTATTGCATTAACTAAGGAAGATTTACCAACATTAGGACGACCAATTAAGGTAAAAGTTATATCCCCTTTTAAATCAGGGTAATCTTTGTTAGGTAATAATGAAACTATTTTATCAAGTAAATCCCCTACACCTATACCATGGCTAGCAGAAGTAATAATAGGTTCTCCAAAACCTAAAGCATAAAAATCATAAGCGCGATCTTTACTCTCAATATTATCTATTTTATTTGTTACTAAAATAATCGGTTTATTAGTAGGTACTTTATATAGCAATGAAGCGACATATTCATCATCGTTAGTTAAACCAATTTTCCCATCAGTTACAAAAACAATAATGTCTGCTTCATCTATTGCTAGTTCTACTTGAGCTTTAATTTCTTTTTGAAATGGCGCATCTTTTATTTCTAAACCACCAGTGTCTATTAATATAAAATCATGACCTAGCCATTCACAATTACCATATAAACGGTCTCTTGTTATACCTCTTTCATCAGAAATAATTGATTTTCTTTGTTGAATCATACGATTAAACAAAGTTGATTTACCAACTGAAGGAGTACCCACTAAGGCAACTTTACCTAATAATTTCATATATTCTCCTTTAATTTCTTATCAATAATTTCTATGCATTTGTTAACTACCTGTTCAATACTAAGGTTAGAAGTATCAATTAAGATCGCATCTTCAGCTTGCTTAGAAGGATCAAAACTACGATGTGAATCAATGTAGTCTCTTTTTTCAATATTAGAAAGGACTTCATCATAGGAGCATTTGATTCCTTTTTTTTGATTTTCCTTAAATCTTCTTGCAGCACGAGTTTTAGAAGAAGCAACAGTATAAAGCTTAATGTTGGCATTAGGAAAAACAAAGGTACCAATATCTCTACCATCCATAATTATTGGATTTTTTAAAGCTAATTTTCTTTGTTCATTAATTAAATAGAGTCTAACATCCTTATAAGATGAAACAAAGCTAACAGCATCTGAAACTTCTATACTTCTTATTTCTTTTGAAACATCTACATCATTTAAAAAAACTTCTTTATTTTTACCAAAATTAATATGAATATTATTTGCTACTTTTGAGCATTCTTTCTCGTTTTTAATATCAATATTATTTTTTAAGCAATATAAAGTATAGGCACGATACATAGCACCAGAATCAATATGTATTAAATTATATTTTTTGGCTAGTAAGTCAGCCACAGTTGATTTTCCAGAAGCAGAAGGCCCATCTAAAGCAATAACAAACATTTTAATTTCCTCTAAGTAATAATACGATACAAGTTACAATAATAGATATACAAACAAGACCTAATAAAATTAAAAAAATGATTGATAATTGCTTTTTAGTAATTGGTAAACCTTTAATTTTATTATATTTCTTATCAATTTCTTTTTTCTCCATCATCATTGTATAATCATCATTTTGTTTCATAATTTCGTCAATGGAGATAGATAGAGTGTTTTTCTTAGTACTATTAGTATTAATTTCAGTAGTTTGCGAATGGATTTCAGGCATTAAAGTATTGTTTGATGGTTTTTGCTCATCTTTTGCACCTTTTTCAATTAATGAAAGTGTATCCATTTTAGAAATTTTATCTCTAAGATCAGCGTATAAAGAAACGCGAGTCTTTTTTTCGTTGCATTCTTGTTTCATATCATATAATATGATAACAAGTTTTAAAGGAAAAAACATATCTAAAACTTGGAAACTATTAAATTATTTTATAAAAGGAAGTATGTATATGAAAAGAAAATTAATTTTACTATCTTTATTTAGTTTAGTATTAATTGTTAGTTGTAATAATAATATAAAAAGTAATAATGATTTAATTCTTAATAGTCAGTTAAATCTTGATACAAAAAATGTGAAATTAGAATATAAAGTTAACGAGCATTTTAATTCTAATGGATTAAAAGTTTTTTTGTTAGAAGAACATGAAATATCTAATAAAATTAATACAACTAAAAATGAAGTTTTTAATTATGAGTTAAACATTAATAATTCAGCTGTTACAGACTTTACTTTTTTAAGGGCAGGTGAATATAAAGTGGATGTTTCTTATTCTTATAATTTAGAAAATTTGACAAATTCATTTGTAATTTATGTTTATGATGAGCAGGGACCTAATCAATATACTGATCCTACTCTCGTTTTAAATAATGAAAACGAGAAAGAAATGAAGGTTTCTTTTACTAATTATTCTGATAAAAGATATGAAGTTACAGAAGATAAATCATATTATTCACCTTCTGAAGTAAGTATGCCTTTTACATATGAAGAATATGGTGTAAAAAAATATATAAATCAACGATATTTACCCTCAACAGGAAATGTGCCTTTGCTTGTTGTTCCAGTTATTTTACCTGGTGCTGATACTAGTAAAGCAGATCAAAGTTCTTTGGATTTAATTGAAAAAACCTTTGCTGGAAATAGTTCTAGTCTTTATTTTGAGTCGCTTCATTCTTATTATTACAAATCAAGTTATGGTCAATTAAATTTTACTTTTAAATTCACTGATTATTTTAATGTCAGTGAATTTACTGATATAAAAACTGAAGAAGATGTTAAGAATAACGCACAAAATGTTACTAATATTATTGCTAATAATGTAAGTACATGGGTTAAAGATAAATATAAATTGGACATGACAAAATTTGATTCTAATAATGATGGCTTTATTGATGGCTTATGGTTGATTTCAGTAGGATCAAAAGTTTCTGCTTCTAATACTTACACCTGGGCTTTTACTACCTCCACTACTTCAGAAACAGGCGATCTTAATAATCCTGTAGTAAATATTTATGGGTGGGCTCCTTTTCAATTTTTGAATGAAGAAGCTTTCTCAGAACAATTAAGAGATGAAAATGCTAGTGCTGATGCACATGTTTTAATTCATGAAACTGGTCATATGCTAGGCTTAACTGATTACTATTCTTATGGAACAAATAGTAATTACTCTCCCTTAGGAAAAGCAGATATGATGGATAATAATGTTGGTGATCAAAACGCTTATTCTAAATTAATGTTAGGGTGGATTAAACCATATATTGCAAATACTTTTGGTGAAATCACATTAAAGACTTCAAATAATAAAGATAATATTATTGTTTTTCCTTATGATTCTAAAACTTATCAAAAAGACAATGATGGTAAAGTGATTTTTAATCCTTTTGATGAATATTTAATTATAGAGTTTTATACTCCTAATGATTTAAATTCATTTGATTATTCTCCTTATATGGTTTCATCTATAAAAGATTATGGTATCAAAATTTACCATGTTGATAATCGTTTAGCTGAAATTGATAATATTTATTCTAAAGCAAAAATACTAGATGATCCTGATAATGCTTTATATACAGAAAAAAACAATCTTATTCAGGTGATTTCAAATACAGATTCTGGTGAAAGGGCGGAAAAAAATTATACAGGTAATAAATCAGATAATGCTTTTGATGAAATAAGACTTATATCATCAGATATTAATGGATATATGTCTAGTTTTTATCAAGCTAGTTCTGATGATTTATTTTTAAGTGGTTTTTCTTTTGATATTAATACTTATTCTTCACAATTTCCTAATGGTGCTATTTTTGATAATAATGAAAGTTTTTCTTTTACTATAAATTTTGAATAAGCCTTAATTTTTAGCGTTAAATTAAATTTTAAAAGTAATATTTAAAAGTTTGTAAAGTACTAAAAATAGAGTAAGATTTAAAAATTTCAATATTGAAAGTATAAAATTAGATAAGCTGGGATGAAGGAATTGGTAAACGAATCCGACTCAAAATTAAACGTCCGCAAGGGCTTGGAGGTTCAAGTCCCCCTCTAGGCACCATTAGTTAGTTAAATACTTCTCCTGACAAGTATGTTAGGAGAGTTTTTTGTTTCTAAAATAAAGTTTCACAATTTCTAAAAATATGCATAACTTGCAATTTCTTAATAGTTTTAAAATAAATTAGGTATTAAATATTATTTTATAAGTTAGTTAAAGTCAAAATATATTTAGGAGGCAGGACATTATTCCGATAATTGATTTTTATAGCAAATTTTTATATATATTATTCCGATAAATGATAAAATAGTCTTGTAAGGATGCTTAATATATATGGATTTAGGTACTAAAGAAATTGCATTAAAATGGGGAATATCTGAAAGAAGAGTTAGAAAGCTTTGCTCTGAAGGCAAGGTTGAGGGTGCATTCTTGGATGGTAAAACTTGGCTTATTCCCGAAAATGCTATAAAGCCAAAAGACGGAAGAGAAGCAACAGCAATATATTTAAGTAAAATAAAAACAATGAAAAAAGAATTAGATTCTCTTAGGCCTTTAACACAAGAAGAAGTAAAAGCTTTGAATAGTGAGTTCTCTATTGAATATACTTATAATTCAAATGCTATTGAGGGTAATACATTAACTTTAAGAGAAACAGAGTTAGTTCTAAGAGGCTTAACTATTGATAAAAAGCCTTTAAAAGATCATCTTGAAGTAGTAGGTCATAAGGAAGCGTTTGATTACATTTGTGATTTAGTTAAAGAAAAAAATTCATTAAGTGAATTTATTATAAAACAAATTCACTATCTAGTTTTAGCTAATAGCAGAGAAGATAGAGGAATTTATAGAAAAATCCCTGTAAGAATAGCTGGAGCTTTAATAACACCAGTAGATCCTTGTTTAATACAAGAAGATATTGAAAAACTAATCAATTGGTACAAAAAAGATAGCAATGATGATTTTTTAACTAAATTAGCGTTGCTCCATATTTATTTCGAATCGATTCATCCTTTTATTGATGGGAATGGTAGGACAGGACGACTTATTGTTAATTTAGAACTTATGAAATTAGGTTATCCACCTATTGATATAAAGTTTACAGATAGGAAAAAATATTATGCTGCTTTTGATTATTATGCAAGGAATAAATCGCCAAATGCAATGGTAAGATTATTTTCTAAGTATTTGATTGGAAGACTAAATACATATATTAAAATTCTAGCAAATTGATTTTTTATCATGATTATTATGTCTCTTCTATTTAAGTTGTTTTATCATTTTTATATGCAAAAAGTATAGAGTTTATCAATGAAAAATAGTTTTTATATGGTTTAAAATTTTGCTAGAAAAAGGGTACTAGTGAGAAGTATAAGCTTATTATTAGTTCACTCTTATGCTTAAGTTTCTTACCTAAAAGTTAAAGAAAAAATGAGTTAAAGTGTAGTGAACTTTCCCTTTACTACTAAAGTTCACTCATTTTTTAAAAAGGCGATGAAGATTCTCTTCTTTGCTTTTTAAGCCAAGTAAATTAGGATAATTAAGAACATTTCTTAAATGAAATGCTCTTTAATATTTCTATTACTCTTTATTACATTGGATTCAAAAAACTCAAAAAACTCTAAATTTGCATTAGAGGTAAATGCTAAAAATTTCGATAATATCGAGCTTTTAGGAAAGTATACTGAGTAATGATGTTAACCTAAAAACCATTAATAACTCAAAAATAGATCAAAAAGTTCATTCTTTTTTCTAAAAATGAATGGAAATAAGACTTAAAAATGGGGTTAAAAATTGGTTTTCAAGAAAATCTATTTAAATATTTGTAAAGAACTTGAAAATAGAGTAAAATTAGTAGACTTTCAATCTATTGAAAGTGAGTAGGAAACTGATAAGCCGGGATGTCGAAATTGGTAAACGAATCTGACTCAAAAAACTCTTAAAGCGAGAGCGATTGAGCTGTGGCGAAATTACCGAAAATCCCCTTAAATACTACGTTTTAGGGACATGAGCCGGAAGGCGAGTTGTGGAAAGAAGAAAGCCGAAAACGAGAAATCGTATCAAAGTTTCCACTCTTTCCGGCAAAAAATGCCCTTGAATTGGTGGTCAAACTTGGGTGTTAGACGAAGGTCAGCAAATTCGCTTGGAAGATGACTGGAAGCAAGCCGTTCAGGCCAAGAAAGAGTATTAAAAGAACTCTTGCATCGGCTCAGGACGGAAAAACGAAGAGAAAGCTCTTCAAAACAATTCGTGGAAAGTAGTAAAATACTTCTACCTGCTCGAGTGGCGAAATCAGGTATACGCGACAGACTCAAAATCTGTTAGTCGTGAGGCTGTGCGGGTTCGATTCCCGCCTCGAGCACCATTGGAAATCTAACCTCTTAGCTTCATCGCTAGGAGGTTTTTTGTTTCGAAGACCTCCTACTCAAGGAGGCAAAGTATGCAAATTAAAAGAAACGATTCTGACGCGGTGGATGGGACGAAGCTCTCATCCATCTCCCCAAATAGGAAACTGAGCAGAAAGAATAGAACGGGGGTAACTGGCGTTTCGAAGACGACTGAGAAAAGCCCTTATCGGGTATACATCATCATCAAAGGGAGAAAGATAGAACTTGGCAGGTTCAAGACGTTGGAGGAAGCCACAAAGGCAAGAAAGGAAGCGGAGGACAAATATTTCGGCCCGATACTAAAAGAACATCCCATCAAACAAGGATCGACTTCCTATTTAAACGATGGGAGGATCACCGATCTTACGGGGAGAACATATCCTCATTTCAAAGTTTTGAAATACATCGGGATGACAAGCGGCCGGTCGAACCAGTGGCTTTGCGAATGCGAATGTGGAAAAAGATTTATCGCCACATCTACGGACATTCAACGCAGTAAGGTCGTCTCTTGCGGATGCCTCAAAGAAGAAAAAGCGAAAATAAGTGGTGCCGTAGTTCAATGCCATAGCATATTGGCCGATGGAACGAATTTAACGAAGATAGCCAAAAAGGACCCTAATAAGAACAACAAAAGCGGGACCAAGGGAATTTATCAGGATAGATGCGGCACCTGGTATGCTAAAATAGTGCTTAGAGGTGTCGAACATAGGGTCAGGTGCACTTCAAAGCTTCAGGCCATTTACAAACGGAAGGAGCTGGAGATGGAATACTTCGAACCCATCTTGAAGGAACATAAGAAACTGTTGGAGAAGAAAATCACAAGGAAAGGAAAATGAGGATATGAAATACGAATACAAAGTCATCTGGGAGAGCGATTCCAAATATTTAGCCCCTGCCTTCAATCAAGAAGCGCAGAATGGATGGAGGGTCATCTCCGTCGTGTGGGCTCATGATGAGAATTTGTTTGTTGCGACGCTTGAGAGAGAAAAATGATTTTTGGAAATTGCTATCTTATCTAGCCATTACATTAAGCGCGTATTAATCAATGGGCTTAAAACACGCTTGAGTGGAGTCGATACATGCTATCTTGTGACTCTCTAAATCAATTGAATAGAAAAGTGAAGAATGCTATATTTATATTATAGTTTTTTAAACGGAGAACACCTAATGACTTATTCTGAAGCAATCAAAAAACTGCGCAACAAATTAATCCTTTCGCAGACTGAGTTCGGGGAGCTTTTTGGCGTTTCTTTCGCTATGGTCAATAGATGGAAAAATGGCAAATTTAAGCCAACAATTAAGCTTAAAAGAAAACTTGTTCCATATTTTAAAAAGTTTGATATTGAGGTGGAGGAATAATTGATATGGAAAAGAATCAATCCAAACGACTTACTGAACAGCATAAATCATCCCATGGTGTATTGGGAATTTTTGGGGAGGAGGCTCAACTTCATGACCAGGATGTTCATGATAACCAATATGGCGTTACAACTCTTTTAAAAAAAGAGTTTCCGATGCTTCAGTTCCGATTTCGCCCTGAAATTTCAAAAAAGGAGATAAATCAAGCACTGAGAAAGATTGATCCATCATTGGGTCAAACTTTATACGTCCAAAATTCCAATATCAAACCAGATGGTGGGCTTATAGAAGTCCTGGACGATAAAGGACATTGGAGAGTAGTTTTGGTTTCCGAAGCCAAACATCAAGGAAAAGACATCGAGAATATAAGAAAAGGCATTCAGGTTGGGAAAAATAACGATCAAGATTTAATGGTGGCCGGGAATGCCATTGAACGTTCACATAAGAATATTGCAGAAATAGCGAATTACATGTTAGGAGAACTTCATTTCCCCTATGTGTTGTTCTTGGAAGGCTCTAACTTCTTAACTCATGATATTACCATCGAGAGGCCAGATGGCAGAAAAATAACACTAACCTATAACAACGGCGCACTCAATAGACTCGATAGGCTTACAGCGGCAAATTACGGATTGCCATTAAACACAAATTTATGTGAAAACAAATTCGTCCTGTGCAACGGCCGGACCATTATGCTCCAGGCTACTTCTATATATACACAACCTGATGGTGAACGTTGGAACAAAGAAGAGATGATACAAATAATGCTTGACGTAGCAAGGAAGTCTCTAAACATCATGGGGAAAGATTTGTTTAAGCAACTAACAAAAAAATAATAAAAAGGAGAAAAAGTAAGATGGCTATACATAATAAGTCGCATCACAATTCAGCTCTTAGATCGCTTTTACACGCCAACAAGGAAAACATAAAAAATAAAACAAGCGTAGACTTTCAAAAACCAGATAAAGTTATTTCTTTACTTTTAATTGAAGACTGCGTTAAGGCTCTTAAAAAAATTCCGGATGAATCAGTTCAATTGATATTAATAGACCCACCATATAATTTGGATCTAGCGCAATGGGATACTCACAAAAACTATATGGAGTGGGCAAAAACCTGGATTGATGAAGCCTATCGAGTATTATCCGAAAATGGGAGCATGGTTATTTTTGGCGGTACGCAATTTAGGGATGAAAGAAGCGGTGATTTAACGGAAATTATCTATCATTGTAGACACAATACCCAGTGGAAACTAATCAACACGATAGTTTGGTACTATAAAAATGGCATGTCTGCCCATAGATATTTCGCTAATCGACACGAAGAAGCCATATGGTTAGTCAAGTCGAACAAATATTACTTCGATTTGGATTCGGTAAGAGTTAAATACACCGAGGAAGAACTCGAAAAAGCTTTGAGAGATCCTAGATTGATTCCTGAAAATGTAAAAAAAGGAAAAAATCCAACGAACGTTTGGGAAATAGGAAGACTAAATGGTAATTCATTAGAAAGGGTAGGTCATCCCACTCAAAAGCCATTAGAAATAATTCGGAGATTTGTACGCTCTCTTTCTTATCCAGGATCAATAGTTCTAGATTTTTTTGCTGGAAGTGGAACTACGGGCAGAGTCTGCATTGAAGAAGGGAGAAATTGCATTATGGTAGATAATGACTCGTCTTCTATTGGCTTCTTTAATAAGCACATCTGCAACATGAAAGAAAACAATAACAATATTCATTTTGAAATGTCTTCCGATATAAATGATTTCTTCAATAAAATCAAACAAGAAAAATGATTTCTGATGTATGGACGAAAAGATTATATATATAAACGAGTTTTACAAAACAAAGGTCTACAAAGGACCAAAATTCCTATATAAATATAGGCCTTTTGACAATTACGTTTTTGATATGCTCGAAAATAATTATCTATATCTTTGCCAGGCTAAAAAGCTTGATGATCCAACTGAGTGCACAGCAACCATCGATTTTAACAAATTCTATGATTTAGAAACGAATAATCTTAAGAGAGAGTGCGTATTGCAAATAATTGATATGCTTCGCCCATATACAAACAAAGAAAACTATCAAATGATGCAAACAATTATGGAATCCATAATGAATAGAAACGGAACCATAAGGCCTCATTTTTTACTTGATTATCAACCCCAACTGCAAGACCTTCTTCCGGATGGTTATGACGTTGCGCAGTTTATAAACTGGATAGTTGGCATACTAGAGAAATTAGATTCTCCTGAGGTTAGGCCTCAGATTTACGAATTGATCAAGGCAATGTACAACGCAAGAGAATTACTCGGAATTTGTTCCTTAAGTGCGAATAAAAATGATGAGACAATGTGGAACGAATATGCTAGCCAAGGCACCGGCTATTGTATCGAATATGACTTGGCCGGTTATAACCATTTAGACTTTTTGTTTCCTGTTATTTATGTTGCTGAAAATGATAGGGAAACAGATATCACAACTAGGATTCTATCTTCTTTTATTGGAAGCATGATTGAAGGTTTTTCACACGGAACTATTGGAGCGGATATCTCTCAAAGCATAACGCTTTTTCTTACGAAATATGACAAGTGGCAATATCAAAATGAATGGCGGTTGCTTGGAGACGCAAATACAAGAATTGAAGCGCCAAAAATCAGTACGATTTATCTTGGGCGCAATGTTTCAATAGAAAATGAATCAAAAATAGAAAACTTTGCTAAAAAGAATAACGTTTGCTTTTACAAAATGGAGGAATAGATGACTGAATCTTCAGACAGAATCAATTTTATTGCTGAATATATAACGTCCTATGAAGCTAAAATTAAAGCCTTAAATTCAAATGGCTTATTTGATTCAGCGAAAATGTTTGAGCTTTTTGCTCAAGAAGTGTGTGCTCTATACTTCAAACAAAAATTTATCAATTTAAACTCAAAGACTTTCAATTTTCCGCTTATGGATTTAGTTTCTGAAGACGGGAAAATATACTGCCAAGTAAGCACACGTACCGATCTCCCCACTAAAATTAAAGAAACACTGATTGGAATACGTGACATAGGCAAAAACAAATTAAAAGAAATCAGACAAGTTTATTTCTTTGTTTTGAACAATGAGAACGTATCCAAGGTCAAAGATTTTGCTGATGATAACAAAATCGGTGATATTGATTTTCGCAAAGCCGAAAATTTAATAACCACAGAAGCGATAATTCATAAGGCGGAAAATGATCTTGATTTTCAAAAATCTCTTTATGAGTTACTAAAGAAAGATTCCGACTTTTTGAAAGGCGATATTGAAAAATTCGAAACGGCTTTAGAAGATAGTAAGCATGTTTTTTTGAATGAAATCAAAGATACAATTGGAGACAATTACCACATTGATTTAAAAGAACAAATTGAAAAAATCAATGCTGAAACACACACTTTTATCTTTGCAACTGGACCGGCCGGTAGCGGCAAAAGCGTTCTTTGCAAAAAGATGCTAGAAGGCAAAAAGAGCGTTCTGTTTGTTAGAGCCGATAGACTGGCGGCTATAAACAATGTGAACGATATTTGGAATTTCGATTTGAAGAAGATATTCCCAATCATAAAAGACGACCTTTTCATTTACATCGATGCACTTGAGTTCGTATCTGACTGTCCAGCCAAAATGGATTCCTTAAAGATATTGTTTTCAAGAGTCTCTGATTTTAAGAATATTCACATTATCGCATCATGTAGGAATTCGGAACTATCAGCTTTTTCTGCGTTGATAATTGAATATGACGTGTTTAACTATGAAATCCCTTCAATTTCTTCTGAACAATTACACAAAATTGCAATTTATTTTCCTTCTCTGAATATGGTTAAAAAAGACCCATCATATCGTGATTTGCTCTACAATCCTTTCTATTTGAATGCACTTTTGAAAGTTCCAAATTTGAATTCCATTAAAAATGTTAATGACTTAAGAAATTATCTTTGGAAGAACGTAATTTGCTTAGAAAATAGCGATTACGAAAAAATTATTACAGACATCGTTCTTGAAAGAGCGACAAATTTCAAATTGGGATCGGATTCAAGCAATTACGATGCATCTGTCATTTCTACTTTGGTTAAAGAAAACATTTTGATACGCGATGCTAAAACGGGCAGTGTTAGATTGAAATACGATATTTTTGAAGACATTTGCTTTGAGCAATATATAGATAAAAATTTTGAATCCTCGAAAGGAGACTTTAATCTTTTCTTTGAAAATTTGTCAAAATTGGGAAGATGTGTTTACCGAAGGTACCAAATTTGGGTTGAAAATAAACTTTTTGCAAATGAAAATAGAAAGAAATTTCTATATTCATTAGTGATTGATAAGCTCTCTCATAAATGGAAAACACAGACTGAAATCGGAATCGTTAAATCAAACTATTGTGATGATTTTTTTGATGAATATGGCGATAAATTGATTAGTCAGAATATCTTTTTGGATTTTATAAGTTTGACTAATCTATATGGATTTTCAATCACATTCTTAAAATATCCACTCAATATGATTTTGAAAGGGGTGGGTCGTGGTAGAGAAAGCATAATAAAAATAATCGCTGAGAATTTGTATTTGTGTGATGATGTTAGTTATAGGAATGCTATAGATAAGCTTCTTATAGATTATTCAAAATATGAGTGCACTGATGATACAACAGGGAAAGATACTTGCAAAGTTTTGTGTTATCTTCTCAAAAACCATGAAAAAAGAAGCAAAAATGGCGAAACATTTTACGATTACTCCGCAATCAAAGATTACGTTGACGCTTTGTATAGACTGAATAAATATTGCGACTTATGGATCAATGGTTTTTTGAACCTTTTGAAAAACAATTTAAATTCTCCGCATTTGGATACAAAGAGGTTTTGCGAAGAAGCGATTGAAGATATTGTTTATTTAAACGGCATCCCATTAGCCCAAAAATACAATGAGAAAATCTATTCTTTGCTTCATTGCTTTTATTTTGAAAAAAGCGATGATGATACGTCTTCTTTTTGTTATGGAATTTACGATTTGCCAAATTCCGGCTCTAAATATGGTCTGAATAAGCATGCTGAAAGCTATGGGTATCAAATACATAACAGGCCCATTAAAACGCTGATTTTTTATGCGCTGTTTAGATTTCATTTTTCTGACACGCTTAATTGGGCTGTTAGTCTTACCAACAAGATAACTAATACACTTGTACGAAATAAACAAGCAAGGGATTACGAACTTTATTTTTTGGATTCTAAAGCAAAGCGCTCATTCTTTGGAACTCCAGAGATGTGGGGAGCAGGCGAGATTGAGAATTCCGTACCTTTAGTGCTCGGAGATTTAATATATTGTTTAAAGCGAGTAGCTTTTGAACGGTTCAGCACAAATAAGGATGAAAAATTTGCAATGCAAATTAAAGAAACGGTTCTTGCTCAAGCGAACAACATTATTTGCTTGTCCATTATATCCAATTTGGGTTTGCGAGCAGGAACGCAATTGCCTGGCTTTTCACTAGATTTAATAAGCAATCTCGATCTAGTTTTAGAAGATATAGATAGAATCGTTTTCCTAGGGTCCACAGTTAAATTAAACAAATCTAAAAAGAACCGTTATATAGGCTCTGGGAAATATGCAGATATTTTTTCAGAAATTGATTTGAGAGAATACGCTAGAAATTGTCAAGTGTACGACAATCAGAGTGCAAAAGAAAAATGCCAAAAAATTTTGAATTATCTATATTCAATAACGGAAAACAGCGCAGCAGAGGCCGATAGGTATTTGCAGATTCAAATCATGGATTTAAGAAATCCCAAAATTTATAAAACCGCTAATAGTACTTACGTTCTTGTCCCAAGTGTTTCCGGAGAAGCTGAAAAATTGACGAAAATTCAAGAGAAAGAAAATGAGGAGTTATCAAATCTTTTTGCAAAAGCCGATGGATTAAAAAGCAATCTTGATAAGGGACTATTTGACTCTAAAGAGGTCGATTGCTGTATAAAAGAAATCATAGAAAAAGGTGAAAAAAGTTATCATTTTCTTTTTGCAAAGCAATTGATTTCTCTGATTTCATCAGCACTTTGCAATTGCGAATTAACGACTGAACAAAGAGACGAATATTGTAATCTTTGGTTAGATTCCATCATCAAGAATCCACTGCCGGACGATGAATCGGCGGAAAAATTGCTCACTTTATTCAGCCAAATTAATAAAAACATATCTTTTGAAACCAAAAATAAAATTAAAAATTACATATTAGAAAAACTGATTTCGTCAAAAGCGATTGAACTAAATGATTTTCAAACGCTTACCTATATAAAAGAGTTTTTTAAACAAAATCAAAATCTTGCTAACGTTTTCTTGACGACAATTTTGCTGTTGGCCAAAGACGAAATGGAGCATCAGCTGTTTAATTATGAATATTTAAAAAACAATAGACCCGATCAAGATTTTACCTTTAAACCAAATATGCAGCCCCGATTGTTGGGCGTTGACAAATATATAGAAGAGGATGGCAAGGCTCCTTATTCTTCGAAAAAAGATTTAATTCTCGATAGATATTTATTCAAAGAAAAAGAATACCATTTTTTAAAATTTAATATTGATGATTTTGATTTAAAAATTGTATCGGCAGCATTCAATCTTGGATATGATTTTGGCAATCCTCTATTGGAAACAATCTCATCTCAATATATTGATTTGTATATAAAACTGCAAACAACAGAAGGGATTCGAAGTATTCATGACATCGTTGGTTGGCAAGAGGAAAGTTATGCAGTTAGGTTCATGAAAGATAATTTATTATCAAAAGATAATGTTGATAAAGTACTTGCAGTTTTATTTGAACATAAAAACTTTAGTCTTTTTAATGATTCGATAATTGAGTTCTACAATCAAGTTTTAAATAGCTTAACGGCGTATTATTTTGATTCCTATGACAACCAAAACAATAGGAATTTAGTAGAAACAATCATTGGAAAAATGGAAAAGTATATTACCCAAATTTCAATCATCAATGTCAAGCAAAAACTTTCCTCGGCTTTAATTTTAGGCTTTTCAAGGTATGATGGACGTTCTGATTGGTCGAATTGTAAAACTGACTATTCATATTCGGATAAGATGTTCTTAAATGAAATGTTCGCAAAATACGGATATTTTAATCTAAATGAGATGGTTTTTGTCGTATGTCAATTGCAATATAAAAAGCTACTTCCTGAGATTCTTCTATCTCTTAACGTATCTTTAAAAAAATACTTTGAAGAAAAAGATGAGATAATCAACGCTAATTTAGGCTTAAATACCATAACCGCCATTAACGAACTGATGTACTATTCTTTTGCAAACTTCGAAGAACAAATCAAAAGCGATTGTGAACTAGTCGAATCGTTTGAAAGCATTTTAGAAATAATAATTGAAAAATACCAAGATTCGAAATCGGCTGTTCTTCTTGATGAGTTTAGGATTCATTAATCAGTAAATTTTTTGAAAATCTACAACCATAAACTAATGTAACTAAAATTGGGGGATTACTATGAAAGCCGAAGATATAATTGACGAAATCTTAAAGACAACAAAAGATAATAGTCAAAAGTACGACGGTAATATTTATTCTTTCAAATATCATGGAAATATTAAATCCGAAAATGATTATTGTAAGTTACCCACAAATCCCGGGATAACCATAGAAGGTCAAGAAAACATTAAAAAGTATAATCAGCTATTTGCTGATTTAGCTAAAGAAATAAAAGTCGATAAAAAACTCTTATTAAAGTCTTTTATGGATTTGACTCAAAATTTAATTTCCGAAGGCAAATTTAACGTGCCAGAAATAATTGAATTATGTAATAGTTTAGAGGAAAAAGAAGTTATTTATGTTACTAAAATATATGGATTAGCCATGAGGAAAGAATCTATAGAATATGGCACATTCATATTTGTAAGAAAAGATAAAATTACCGAATTTATTAGGAAATCCAACCATCTTCCAAAAATCAAAGATTTTAACCCCATTACTGAAGGATTAAAAAATCAAGAAAAAGAAAAAACAAATTTCGTCTTTGTACTCAAAAAATGCAAAGGCGTTGACTTGAACTTTTTAAGAGTAGAATGCGATCAAACAATTAAACATATTGTTAAAGTTATTAGATACATCATCGGAATAAAGAATGAAAGAGTTTACGTTGACTATATTCCATCAGGCTCATTTAATACGATGAGTTACGTTTTGAGCTCAGATGGTTCTGCAACAACTAATAGCTCTTATCACTTCAAGGACATTCCGGCTTATATAGATGAAGAATATGTGTTTTCGAAAGAAAATGGAAATTTCTATTTGTGGCAATTGATTTCTTCGAATGAAAACGATGAATTTCATAAAAGAATTTTGGAAGCTGTAATTTGGATTGGTAAATCACTTGATGAATTCGACATTAATTTAGTTATTGCTGAAATAGCTTTTGCGTTTGAAACTATGCTTCACCAAGAAGATGAAACTTTTGTGTCAAAAAGCATCACGGCAGGCTTAAGTGAAGCCTATGCTTTTATTAACGGAAATACTTTTACTGAAAGAATTGAGTTAGCTAAAGAATTCAAGGATTTCTATCGAAGACGTTCTACAATTGCGCATGGCAATCGATTGACTAAAAATACCGATAACTCATATGAAAAGTACTATAAAATGATTTATCAAACCATAAAAAATCTTTTAACCAATGATGACTATAAGTTATGCAAAGACCTAAAAGAATTTTGAGGTGTATCAATTTATTTGTCCCAAAATCACGGAGACGAATAAATGCGCCGTCAAAAATACACATTCGAGCAAAGGAAGGAATGGTGCGAGGCCTATTTGAAGGGTGAGCACGTCCCTACGCCCCTAGGGGCGCGCCGCGCGACTTTCGTTCGCGAGCTAAGGGATTGGGCAAGGAAGTACAAACGCTTCGGCCCCGATTCGGTCGACCCTTCGGCAAAGAGAAAAGACTATTCTGTAGCCGTCATCCTTGCCGCCGCGTCCCTCGTGGCTTCCGGCGAGATGTCGACGAAGGAGGCGGCGAGGCAATTCAACGTCAAAGACAAAAGGGCGGGGTTGGGAAAGCGCCGCAGCTCCTTTTGGTCGAATGTGTCGGGAAAGACGGCGCCACCCACCACAAAAGCGATTTCTCCTGCTCAAAGCCGGACGAGAAATGGACGACCGACGTCAGCCAATTCAACTTCCCGTGGGGCAAATGCTACCTCAGCCCGATCAAAGACATGTTCACGGGCGAAATCATTTCGTACGACCTTTCGCTCCACCCGAACATGGCTCAAATCTCCAGGATGCTTAAAAGGGCGTTCGATTCCCACCCGGATTTGAAGGGGCTGATATTCCATTCCGACCAGGGGTGGCAGTACATGAACAAAAAATACGCGGCGAAGCTGGCGGCCAAGGGGATCTGCCAATCCATGTCGCGGAAGGGCAATTGCTATGACAACAGCATAATGGAGTCATTCTTCGGCGTGATGAAGAACGAAATGTACTACGGGCTGGAGGATACATACAAATCCTTCGCACAATTCAAAAAGGCGGTCGACGAATACATTGCCTGGTACAACAAGGAAAGAATACGAGAGGGCTGCGGGTACAAGCCGCCCATTCTCTTCAGAACGGAATGGAGCAAATCGCATCAGCCCGTTCAATAATTAAAATGGGACAAAAAAGTTGACACACATCAAACCTTGACTTTTGCGGGGGGGGTAAAATAAAATAAAGGCATCTAAGAATATAGAGGAGGTAAATTATGTCTAGATTAAGCAAGTCAGATATTAAAATGCTAAAAGGCAAAAGGGTAACGTTTAAAATCGTCGATTACGGTGAGGATATCAAAGCCAAGATGGTGGATTATGGCGAAGATGCCAAATTCAAGAAGTCCTCGTTTGGAAGCTCAGCCAAAGAGATAAAAGTCAAAATCGTTACTTATGGCGAAGACGTTAAATTAAGAGAAGTAAGTTTCGGTGCGGATTTCGAGGCTATAATCAAGTAATCTAATCGAAAGCCGAACGATAGACTGCATACATCAAATACATGTTGTATGCAGCCTTTTTCATAAGGGGGATGGAAATGGAAGGAATCAAGCTAAACGATCTTCTTAATATTGATATTGACAGTGAAGAATTTAAGTCAGGGCGCATTACCCTAAACACGGAATATAACGGCGAAAGGCACATTGATTCTTGGTTGAAAAGAGATGAAAGAGAAGATAAATATGGCCCTGACTTTTCATTTTGGGCTAGGAGCCCTAAGAAGACCTATATCAAAAAGGGTAATGAGCTGGTCGTCGTTGCCATTCAATTAGACCGCAGTGATGTATGGCTTTTAGCATCTGTTTGTAAAATCACAAAAATAAACATTGACGCTCCGTGCGAAAGAGAGCCAGTTGAGAAATACCGAAAATGGTTCAATCGAGTCATCTTTAGACTCAGTAAGAGCGCACAAGGTTACAATTTCACATTACGAAAATTTCTCGATAGATGTGAAGTGATTGAGGTTTTGGATAAACCATATGGTGGTAAACGATTTCCGGGCTATTTCAACATCAACGAAAAGATGTCAGACTTGATGAACTATCTCCAAAACACTAATCTTGGAGAAGACTGGAAAAAAGAATTGAGAGCCGTCAAAGCCGTTTATTGCCTCAATGATCACAAGGAGCACAAGGTTTATATTGGATCTGCATACAACGACAATGGTTGCCTTTTAAAAAGGTGGAATGATTACTTTCACACTTTGCATGGCGGGAACGTTGAGTTGAGAAAGCTCTTTGAAATGCATGGAAACGACTCAAACTACTTCTTGGATAACTTCTATTTTTCCATTTTAGAAATCTTCCCGAATACGGTAAACGACGAATATGTCCTCGAAAGAGAGCATCATTGGATGAGTGTGTTCGATTCGAGAAACCCAAAGGTTGGGTACAACAAAAATTAGGTAAAAGAAGCTTTGCGATAGCATCGATTTTTAACGATTTTTGACTGAAAAATGGTAAAATATTCCTAGGAAGATAAGCGGTTAGATTCCTACTTCCACTCATCCTTCCCAAGCGAATTTGCTTTCCATTGAGAACGCCATGGAAGTGGCGGAAATCAGTGGAAAATTCCTTCCACGCACGTTTTCCACTCTTTTGGGAAAAGAGACGAAACGGAAACGGCTCGGTTCTTCTCAATACGATTCGTTGATGGCTGGCAATAACCTAAGCGGCCATCGGGAAATTCGGTAGTTCCAATCCTCGAATCCCATCGAAATTGCAACAACTCGCAGGATTCAAAAGAAACTCAAAATCAGACGCTCGTAAGGGCTTGGGGGTTCAAGTCCCCCTCTCGGCACCAT
>ERZ808262.22-NODE-22-length-142478-cov-9.246266_pt1 | contig 142478 bp, 107 predicted proteins | sample MGYA00520895_ERZ808262 | MGnify/ENA primary metagenome ERZ808262 (study PRJEB31516, sample SAMN03275588) | gut metagenome | biome: mammalia-associated habitat; material: feces | host: Papio cynocephalus | place: Kenya | collected 2012-08-02 ...
AAGGGATAGGGCCATCGAAGACAGCCCCTATTTACACAAACTATTGACAGCTCTCTGAAATTCAAGAACTTTTTATTTTTATATCCTTTATGTTATATCTAAAAAGGAGCTTAATTATGAACGAACTTATAAATCGTCCCGAATACCTAAACCAGTTGATTGAAAACAAGGATGCTGATTTAGTGAAAATAATAACAGGCATCCATAGATGCGGCAAGTCTTCTTTATTGGATTTATTTCACCAATACCTTTTGCACACCGGTGTACCAGAAGATAATATCATTCATATGAATCTCGAATCATTACGCTATCGGAATCTTTTAGACTACGTGGCTTTCTAGGATTATGTTTCAAAGCGCATCCCTAAGACGGGGAAAGCCTATTTGATATTTGATGAATTGCAGATGGTCGGACACTGGGAAAAAGCAATCGAGTCTTTTCGCCTGGATTTTAATGCCGACATTTATATCACGGGTTCTAATGCTTATTTATTATCCAGTGAATTCTCAACATTATTATCAGGAAGATATGTGGAAATACGCATGCTGCCCCTTTCTTTTAGAGAATTTCTAAAATTCTATTGTTTTGAAGCATCAGTTAGCATAGAAGAAAAGTTTCAGAAATATCTTCAGTTTGGAGGAATGCCTATTTTAAGAGAATATCAATTTAATGAAGCAAGAAGCAATCAAGCCCTCGAAGGGATTTATTCAACAATCGTCTTAAAAAATGTTTTGCTTCGTAATCCACAAGCGGATCAATCTATCCTGGAAAAACTCATATTGTTCCTTTGCTCAAATATCGGTAGTATCACTTCACCTAACAGTATTGGAAACTCTTTGTCACAAGAGGGAAATATTAATAAAGGAAAAGATAGAAGTATTGCTAGTAAAACAGTCGACAAGTATCTTAGAATGCTGCAGGAAGCCTTCTTTTTCTCTTCTGTCCGGCGGTACGATGTAAAAGGCAAACAATTTCTAAAGACTTTAGAAAAGAACTATATTATTGACCTTGGCTTTAGAAATATGCTGTTAGGATATCGTGATGCTGATAGAGGGCATATTCTAGAAAATGTTGTATTTTTAGAGCTTGTTCGAAGAAATTATCGTATTTACGTGGGTAAAATCGGGGGACTGGAGACTGACTTTATAGTCGAAAAGCCAAACGAAAAAATGTATATTCAAGTAACAGAAAGCATGCAGTCGCCCGAGACACGGGAACGTGAATTAAGACCATTACGAATGATTGATGATAATTATGAGAAAGTCGTTCTATCAATGGATAGAAATTATATAAATTCATATGAGGGCATCAAATCCTTGAATTTAATTGACTGGCTATTGCAATAGGCGAAAAGAATTTTCATCGTTTGATTGAAATGACTGTCAGATAAAAAAGTTCGAAAAAATCCGGTATTGCCCCGCCATCGAAAATCAAAGGAGGAAGTTTGAAAACCTAGACTGAAAAGCCTAGACGGGCAGCCCTTTTTTGCTTTTAAAATCCCTCGTGTTTGTCCGTGCACGTTTATTCTTTTTGTTTAAAGGACATTTGCCCGGTAGGACTGTTCATCATGATACATCAGTTTTTTCGGTCAGAAAAAAATTCCTAAGTTTGGACTTGCTATTCTTTTGTTTTAACAAGGAATTAAAGTCCATTTCAAACATGTTTCAAAAGATATTCTCAATCGTTTTTAGTTTTTCTTGCTGAATGGCTAAATGAAATGATAATTAAGATGCAAACAAAATAAATTCTGCGCTAGCCTAGTGGACATAACTATGGGTTAATATTCGTGATTGGGTATAAACATCGGAAAGATCGGACTAAAGGGACAGAGTGAACCAAAGGAAAAGATAACAAAATGTCAAGGAAGTTCCTTTATTCCTTGGACGTGGCTGGTTTACTTCGGTAGTCTGCTCCCAGAGCAAAGAATAACAGGATACCTGTTTCTTCTGTTCTTATTTTGATTTGCAAATCTACTTCCTGATTCTTTCTTTGTTCCGAAAAGAAAAAGGAATGATGCTAGAGGATGGAAAATGAATGTCGGATTTAATCCTGACTCTTGAAAAGTTTCCTTGCTTTGTAAGGCAAAAAAGAGTGGAACGATGAATTAGCAAGGAAAGAACCTGAATGCCCTTTCTGTGCACTGTGCCTTTTAATTGTGTCAATAAGCACGGAAAAATATTTTACATTGCACACTCAATTTCACGCTTTTAGGAAAGCGATTACAAAAGAAATGGAAAATTATCAATATTAGGCAAAAAAATTAAAAAAACGCCTATATAAAATAGAAAATAATAGAAAACAAGGCGATTATCGTCTAATAGTTAGAACAACGAAAATGAGAAGAAAAAGGCACTGTGCTTTTTAATGTGCACATAAATTATAAAATTGTGCATTTATAATTTTAATCGCAAACAGAAAGCGGTTACAATGACAATTAATGAAATAGCTTCCTTAGCCAATACATCTCGTGGGACTGTCGACCGTGTCCTTAATCACCGGGGAAATGTTTCCCCCGAGGTGAAAAAACGGATAGAGAAGGTCCTTGAAGAAACAGGCTATGTTTCCAAAACCACCGGTCAGAAAAGCGGAAAGAGACGTACATGCGAAATCGCCGCTATTATTGCCAGTCGGAACAATAGCTTCTTTGATCTTGTTCTTCAAGGGAGGAAGAATGCTCTTAAAGGAGAATACCGCTATTCCGGTATTTCCCTAAAGATCTATCCCGTTGCCCTTTTCAATGATGATGAAGTGCTTAAAGCCTTAGATTCATTAGGAAAGAAAACAAAACTATTGATTATCTCTGCTGCGGGAAGTGAGAAGATTCTGGAAAAGATTGATTCTCTGGACATTCCGGTTGTCTCCGAATCAATCGACCTTCGGGCAAAGAACAAGGCTGGGTATGTCGGATGTGACTTCTTTAATTCCGGTGCCCTAGCCGCAGACAGGGTCAACCTTTTGATTAAACCGGGGGACAAGGTTCAGGTCTTGATTGGGTCCTATTCCCATCAAGGACATCGTCAGCGTCTTGACGGTTTCAAGCAATCCCTTTCTTCGGGATTTGAAACCCTGGCTCCGATTGAGACGTTTGATAACGATGACATCGGATATCAGAAGACGAAAGAAGTCATCGAAAAGAAGAAACCGGACATCCTTGTCTACTTCGGTGCTGGAATGGTCGGAGGTCTTAAGGCTGTCGAAGAGGAAAAACAGCATCGCCCGAAAGTGATCACGGTGGATGAGATTCCGGAAATCCTTTCTGCACTGAAGACCGGTCTTGTCTCTGCCTCTATCTCTCAGCACCCTTATCAACAAGGAAAGAAATGCGTTGAGATTGCCTATCGCCATCTGATTCTCAAAGAGACAGAGTGCACAAACATCCATGTCGTAAATTCTGTAGTTCTGAAAGATACGATCCTTCCCTATGACAACGGGAAAAAAGAATAGGAGGAAACAAAGAAATGAGCCACGCCGTTACTCTTACTACAGGCCAGTTCGCCGACAGGGAAAGGGAAACCCTAGCTATAAAACTTGAACAGTATGGCTATGACGGGGTCGAACTTGCCTGCTGGGGAAAGCATCTGAACATCGAAAAGGCCTATGAAGACGAAGATTATTTGAATCAGGTCAAGGAAATATTCGAAAGACATCATCTGAAGATTGTCACTCTTTCCACTCATCTTATCGGACAATGTGTCTCCGATCTTGAAGATCCCCGATTAAACAATTTCGCCCCCAAGGAAATCCATGATAATCCTAAGGCGATTAAAGAATGGGCTATAGCCACAAGGAAGAAAAGTGCAGTAGTGGCTAGAAAGCTAGGGGTCAAAGTACAGGCAAGCTTTACAGGAAACCCCCTCTGGCGCTATTTCTACTCTTACCCTCAGACTACAGAGAAAAGGATTGAGGAAGGCTTTAAGAAAGTACGTGAAGACTGGCTTCCCATCCTCGATGTATTTAAAGAAAACGGAATAAAATTTGCTTTGGAAGTCCATCCAGCTGAAATTGCCTTTGACTACTATTCCACAAAGAAAACCTTAGAAGTGTTCTCTGACCGTGAGGAATTTGGCATTAACTTCGACCCAAGCCATCTTCTTTGGCAGGGTGTACGCCCGGATATCTTCTTAGATGACTTTGCAAAAAGAGTCTTTTCGGTTCACTTCAAGGATATCAAGCTGACCAGAAATGAGCGGGGAGGCTTACTTGGTTCCTACCTTAGCTTCGGTGATCTCCGCCGCGGATGGAACTTTGTCACTCTTGGTCATGGAGATGTAAATTTCGATAACATTATCCGTGTACTTAACGCCCATGACTATAAAGGACCTCTGACTATTGAATGGGAAGACAGCGGAAGGGACCGTGAACAGGGAAGGAAAGAGAGCATCGCGTTTGTCCGGAAAATGGATTTTGCTCCTTCCACCTTTGCCTTCGATGACGCTATTTCGAACTCATAAACGGAGGAAATAACCATGAATGACTTCATCACTTATGGCAGGGTAGGAGGAGATGTCAAGGCCTTTATCGGCGAAGTTCATCGTAAGGCCCTTGCTTTTGATCCACGGGCAAGACTGGTCGCCGGAGCCTTCTCCATCGTACCCGAGTTCCATACGTTGACTGCCGATACCTACAACATTCCTTCCGACCGACGTTATGACGATTATAAGGAGAGGGCGGAGAAGGAATCCAAAAGAAAAGATCCGATTGACTTTGTCATTATCTGCACGCCTAACTCTCTTCACTATGAAGTTGCCAAGGCATTCTTAGAAAAAGGAATCCATGTGGTCTGCGAAAAGCCCTTATGTTTCACGGCGAAGGAAGGAGAAGAGCTGGTCCGGTTAGCAAGAGAAAAGAATCTTCTCTTTGCCGTCAATTATGGCTATACCGGATACCCGCTTATCAAGGTGGCAAAGGAGAGGATTGCAAAAGGAAAGCTTGGTCATCTTCTTTCGGCAAGTGTCTCCTATCTTCAGGACTGGCTTCTGAAAGCCGCCGATCCGGAGACATCCGAGGAGGAAAAAAATAAGATATGGCGGCTAGATCCAAAGAAAAGCGGAAGCAGCTGCTGCATAGGGGATATCGGAACTCACGGAGAGAACCTTCTTCATTATCTTCTCGGGAAAAAAGTAGACCAAGTGTTCTGCGATTATGACACCTTTGGCCAGAGACTTGATCTCGCCGCAAATGTTCTCCTCAAGTACAAGGACAATAGGAAGGCACGGATAACCTGCAGTCAGGTTGCCCTTGGACATTTAAACGATATCGTTGTGTCTGTCTATGGGACAAAAGGGGCCATTGAATGGCACCAGCAGAATCCTGACCATCTTCTCTTCACGGCCAAGGATGAGCCAACCATGGATATCTGCCGGGGGACAGAGTTCTCCAAACAGTACGAGGCAGGGAACTTTAGCCGCCTCCCATCCGGGCATCCGGAAGGCCTCTATGAAGCATTTGCAAATAACTATCGGACGATTGTCACTAATCTTCTTAAGAGAAAACGAAAGGAGGCGTTAACGGACAGAGACGAAGATTATCCGCATGGCGAAGAGGGATTGGAGGGCATCTACTTTATCAATGCCTGCTTAAAGTCCAAGGAAGTTTCGGGATGGGTAGGGATGAACGATTCCAAAATAAAATGAACAAAGGAGGGAATCAAAAATGAAGAAACGTTTTGCTTTAGGTTTAGTTGCTCTTCTTGCCTTAGTCGGCTGCAAGGGCGGAGATGAAACCGGATCTGGTACTTCTACGCCCAATACGGGAACGACCACCGAGAAAAAGGAAGTCGCCGTCTTTGGACCGCAGGCCGACCACGGCTGGACCGGCGCTGTCCTCACTGGTATCCAGGAAAAGGCAGCTGCCCTGAATAAGGCTCAGTCTAAGTACGAGTATGTCATTTATTCCGATGCCACTGCCGAGTCTCAGGCACAGAAGGTCGATGATGTCTTAGCCCGGAAGAGCGAAATTGCCGGCATTGTTATTCAGCCTTCGAGCAATGAATCTGAGTCCGTAGTGACAAAGATTGCCAATTCCGGTGTTCCCTTTGTCCAGTTTGACCGGATCATCACCAATGATGCCGTTACTTCCTGCAACACCAATGTCTCTAATGTCAAAGGAGACAACCATTCCACCGGCGTTGAATCGGCTAAGCGGTTTATCGCTAAAGGCAGGCAGAAGACCGATAAGATTCTCGGTAGGCCTGGCGATAATTCCACGGTTCCCGGTGAACGCACAGCCGGATTCGAAGAGGAACTGAAGAAAAACGGATGGACGGACGCCGAAATCCAGAGCCAGATTACCTTCACTGACTATACCGGATGGTCCCGTGATACCTCCATTACCTTATTTGAAACCTTTGTCAATGGTACAAGTGACGAGGAGTTAGCGGACTATAAATGGTTCTACACCCATGATTCCGAAATCACCAGGGGTATCCTGCAGGCTTTGACAAGCAACAATATTCTTGAAGGGAAAAAGAAGATTATTGCAGACAATGTCAAAGGCTTAGTCGGCTGTGGCGGACTTGAGGAAGTCTATCAGGTTATCCGCGGAGACCATCCTCGCTCTGCTCAGTTCAAGAATGCGTTGCCGAACTGCGACATTGTCGATGTCACCTATGATCCTGGCATGATGGCTGTCGCAAGGCAGGACAGGCAGGACCATTTAGATGGTAAACAGGTGACGAAAGACCACGTCATTGCTTCGGAAGCCGTAAGCAAGGACAACATTGCCGGTAAGATCGGATTCGGCGGAAAAGTCACTGCTTAGTCATTCTCTGTCGTAAATCTTTCTCTTCCCCTGCTTCTTGCAGGGGAAGAGACTTTATGAAAAAAGGAGCCACCTATGGAACAGGAAAAAATAGCCAGGGAAGGGATTTCCAAATCGTTTTTCGGTGTTCAGGTCCTTCATGATGTCTCCCTTCATGTCAAGAAGGGGTCCATCCATGCCCTGATTGGGGAAAACGGTGCGGGGAAGTCTACGTTAAGGAATATTCTTTCCGGTGTTTACACCCGGGATAAGGGGTCGATTCGGATTAACGGAATCGAAGTCGAAAAAAGGACAATCAACAAAGCACAGGATCTTGGCATCGCTTTTGTCCATCAGGAAATTTCTCTTTTTAATGACTTGCTTGCCTATGAGAATATTTTCAGGAACAACGAAATCAGGAAAGGCCCTCTGATTGATAAAAAGGAAAGGAGGAAGAAAAGCGATGAGCTTTTCTCTTCCCTTGGGGTCGACATTAAGTCGACTGACCTAGTCAAGGATCTTCCGACAGCCAAGAAACAGCTTCTGGAAATCTGCCGTGCCCTATTTGCCAAGAGCGATATTCTGATTCTTGATGAACCGACCACAGCCTTATCCAACGAGGAAATCGAGAATTTCTTCCGTATCATTAAAGCCTTACAGGCCCAGGGAAAGACATTCCTTTTCATTTCCCACAAAAGGCCCGAAATTTTCCAGATCTGCGATTCGTTTACTGTTCTCCGTAATGGGCGGTTCATTTCGGAAGGGGATATCTCTTCTGCCACGCCGGAAAGGCTGGCCAAGGAAATCGTCGGCCCTAGCTATAGTCAGGAATCCTTTTATCAAGAGCGTCCCCTCAAGGAAGACGCCATCACTTTGTCTAACTATTCCGGAAAAGGGTTCCGCAATATTAACCTTAAGGTAAGAAAAGGGGAGATTATCGGCTTCACCGGTCTCCAGGGCTCTGGGGCCAGCGAACTTAGGCAGACTAGGTTCGGACTGAATAAGCCATCTTCCGGTTCTTTCTTCGCCAGGGGCGAAAACCTGACTTCAAAGAGCGTGCAGGAAGTCAGGCGTCACCATGTCGGCAGGGTTCCGTCTAACCGAAAGGAAAACTCAGTCTTTCCGACAAGGAATATTCTGGATAATTTCGCCCTTGCCGCCTTCAATGTGGAGAAAAATCCTCTTTATCGGAAAGAGAAGGAGACGCAGTCTTATCTCTCCTATAAGAAAGAGAGGAACCTTAAGGCAGACTCGCCCAAATCAAGGATTGTCTCTCTTTCCGGCGGAAATCAGCAGAAAGTCATTCTGTCAAGATGGCTTCATACGGACTGCGACATTATTCTTCTTGATAATCCTACTCAGGGTATCGATGTCGGAGCCAAAGACGAAATCTATAAACTTCTTCTTTCTTTGGCGGAGAAGGGAAAGACGATTATCTTCCATACCCTGGAACTAGGGGAAATCCGGAAATGTGCAGACCGCTGTCTTGTCTTCTATCATGGCAAGATTGTCGCCGATCTGAATCGAAACCAAAGGGATGATTCGACTGTCAGGCTTTATGCCACAGGCGTAAAGGATGAAAACCTAGAAAAGGAGAACAACGCATGATTAAGGATACCTATCTAAAGACCGGAGAAACGTTCTACCGGAATAAGATGGCAAAGGAAGTAGGAAAGGACGTCAAGTCCTTTCTGAAATTCAGCTGGCGGAAAGCCAACTTTGTCTACATCAACCTTTTTATCTTCCTGATTTACTATATTTCCGCCTTTAAGAGCTTTAACTGGAACCTTTGCACAAACATTCTTTTCTCTTCTGTGACAATCGGCATAACCGCAATCGGCATGGCTCTGATTATTATCGGCGGAGATATCGATTTAAGTGCAGGCTCGATTTTTGCTTTCGTTGCCGGCATTAGCGCCCTTGTGTATAACCAGGTCTATGCAGCGACAGGGAAGAGGGCTATTCTTGCTCTGTTTATTACTCTCCTCTTTGCCCTTGTTTTCGGCTTTCTTCTCGGGGCTGTAAACGGGTTCTTTGTCGGATATCTCCACAGGCCATCCTTTATTGTCACCCTGGCGACTAGGCTTATCTACCGGTCCTTGATCGTCTATACCCTCTCTGCCCAGCCTGGCCATATTTCCACCTTCCGTCTCAGCGGCTATGGGTCAAAAGGCGATCCCCTCTATGCCATGGGCAATAAGACGGTTGCCACTCTTCCGATTGTCGGTATCCTCTTTATCCTCCTAATCCTTGCCTTCTTCTTCAGGTCGAACCGGACGAAATACGGACGCAAGATCTACGCAGTCGGAAGCAACAGCAAGGCTGCCTCCTTAATCGGCATCCGTGTCAATTTCATTAAGGCATCCGTTTTTGCCTTGGAAGGCGCTTTGATCGGTTTTGCCGCCTTCCTGCAGCTTGGAATCCGCGGCAACATCGATCCCTCTGCCGCCGGAAAGTCTTATGAGCTATATGCAATCGCATCCAACGTCTTAGGCGGCATATCGATGGCCGGAGGAAGCGGAAATATCTTAGGCGTCCTCTTTGGTGCCTTAGCCTTCCAGACTATCGACAAGATTATCGCCGCCCTTAAGCTCTCTCCGAACCTTAACGACACCATCAAAGGTCTTATCCTTCTTGTTGCCGTTGTCTTCCAGATTATCCGCTTCTCGCCTGAAGGTGCCCATCGTTTCTTCGTGAAGTGCGGAATCCTCTTCAATACCGAAAAGGACAATGAGCTTGAGGGAGAAAGGCAGAAGAAATACGACCAGATTGAAAAAAGCTATCGCAAAAAGGTCAGGGCAGTATGCTCCGCTCCAGAGGTAAGTGACGAAGAGAAAAAGGCAAAGGCCTTTGCTCTTCTTGAACAAAGGGACAAAGAGAAAAATGTCGTTGCTGCCACCTATCAGCAGAAAATAGAGCAGGCAAGAGAGAGAATTGCCGAGCACAATAAGGGAAGGGAAGAAAAGAAAAAGGCTGCCGAGGCTTTAAAAATCAAGAAGAATGAAGAACTCTACCTTGCCAATAAAGATAATCCTAAGCCGAAGGAATATAAGCTTCCTTCCTTCTTCCCGAAAAAGAAGGCATCCCCTTCGTCCTTAAAGAAAAAGAAGAACGAAGAGAGGGCTATCCAAATCAGGAAAGAGTACAGGGCCGAACGAAAGTAAACGACAGGGCAGGCAAAAAGGCCTGCCCTGTTTTTAATCCCCGTTTCTTCTTTCGGCAATGGATTTACGTGAGCCTAAATGCTAGTGGGGGAGACAAAAAACCGTCCACGGGACGAATGGTGATTCTTTTTTCCTGTCCGGCGGAGGGAGAAAATCCTTTTCAAGCAGGAATTGAAAAGAGCAGGCTTTCTGTTCCCCGTTCTTTATCAGTTCGAAGAAGGAAAGCGATAGAAATATCCGAATTTATCGGGTTTTTCAGACTTGCCGGACAATTGAAGATGTACCACTAATTTTTAAGGCGATGCCGGAAGATCTTTTTTCTGATCCTTTTCTAAAAGGCACCTAAAACAAATATGTCCTAGACCTGTGGATAGGGCAGATGATTGAATTTATCCTTTCTTATTTTTCTTTTTGCATGAGATGAAGGCAAAAGTCTCTGTGAATTCCTTAAATGTTTTTTCCATTACTCTTTCGTAAGGAATTGTCTTTAAATTGCTTCCTCTGGTTAATTTTATGTCCTGCTCTTTGCTGTGTCGTAGTCCTGAATTAGGGGCTGAGGACTTAATGGCACCTTCCTGACCGACTTCAGCTTCTTTTCCTTCGGGAGCTTTGCCATATGTGTCCTCCTAGCGTCTTTGCTTCCTGTCAATGCCGGCATTCACAGAAAACCTTCCTCTATCCGGCCCAGGAACTAGGGTACAATCACAGTAGGAAAATAGTTTTATTCTGTGGGATTCAAATGGAAAACACGGATTTTGCCACATTTTTAAGCGCTACCTTTATTGAAGTCCTTTTGAGTTAAAGCTGAAAAAGGAACTCCGTTCTTTTCTTTCCTAACTTTTTTCGTTAAACTCAAGAAAAGGAGAAAAAGAAATGTGTACTGCAATCTCTTTTGTCCATAACCATCACTACTTCGGACGGAATCTGGATCTGAATTACGACCTTCCTCTTTCTGTTGTTTTTGTTCCCCAAAACTATTCCTTCCTATTTAGAAAAGAAGAAACCAGGAAGAAGCATTATGCCCTCTATGGCAGGGGAAGGGTGAAGGATGACTATCCTCTCTTCTTTGATGCCGTCAACGAAAAGGGTCTGACTTTCGCCGGACTGAACTTCCCTGGCTTTGCCTATTTCTTCCCTATAAAAAAGGACAACAAAAATCTTGCCCCATATGAGCTTCCTCTTTATCTACTCGGAAAGTGCAGCTCGGTTGATGAGGCAAAGAAGGAGCTGAAGAACCTATCCCTCTGTGATCTTCCGTTTTCCAAAGACAGGCCCGTTTCCCCTCTTCATTTCTACCTTTCGGATAAAAGCGGATGCATCGTCATCGAACAGACAAAGGAGGGAAGGAAGGTCTATGACAATCCTTTCCGTGTTCTGACCAACAATCCTCCCTTCCCCTACCACCGGTTCAATAGGAATAACTACAGGAATGTTACCGCTAAAGAACCGGTTAACCGTTTCTCTTCCCGCCTTCCTCTTTCGGCCTATGGGAAAGCGATGGGGGCTATCGGACTCCCCGGAGATTCTTCCCCCTCTTCCCGCTTTGTCAAAGCATCCTTCCTTTTAGAGAATACTATTAAATATGGACAGGAAGGGAAGAAGAGGAGCAAGCAGGACGAGGAGAAGAACGTGTCCTTATCTTTCCATCTCCTTAACTCCGTTTCGACGTTAAAAGGCGAATCGGTAAGGGACGATGGATCCTACGAGTACACGATCTATTCTTCTATCTATAGCGTTGATGAACAAAAGCTCTTTGTGAAAACCTATGAAGACAGCCAGATCCAGTGCTATTCCCTGCAAAAGGAAAACCTTGTCGGAGATAAGCTCCTTTCCTACAAAATCAGCCAAAAAGAACATTTTGCCAAGATCGGATAGAAAGAAAAAAAGCCGCCATGTCGGCGGCTTCTTCCTACTTCAGCGATTCAACGATTTCCTTTGCCCTCTGATCAAGAAGCAAGGCATCCTGTCCGTTCCTTGCCGACTTGATTGTGACTTCTGTCGGAGTAAAGACAATTCCTTTGACTGTTGAGAGCTTGTTCTTGATTAGATTACTAGCCGTCACAGCCCATGTTCCGTTCTGGACAAGGGAAATCGTCCGGTTATGGACATTCCTTCCTATCCTATCATCGATAAGGGAGTTCCTCTCTGGGAAGAGAGAGGCATTATAGGTGTTCGCCCTAAAAACAATGTTGGAATATTCGAAGGCTTTTGCCACCCTTTCTGTCTTGTCGGTAAGAGAAACATCGTAGACAGAAAGATTGTTTATCCCAAGTTCATTTAGTTTCCTTGCAAGATAATAGGCTGCATTTCTCCTGTTCCCATAACTAGTGGAATAGCAGATCCTGACTCCTTTTCTTTCCGGAGTGTAGTTTGCCCAAAGGGTGTATAAATCGATAATCCGCTTCCTTGTTTCCTTTGTGCGGTAAATCGGTCCATGGAGCGGAAGGATCCTGTTGACTTTATCTAAGGGGAGCTTTTTGAATAGGGCAAGGACCGACGGACCGTATTTTCCGACAATATTGGTATAGTATGTCCGGCTTGCCTTGGCTAAGTCTTTCTCAAAGTCGAACTGGTCGGCATAAAGTCTTCCGTCTAAGGTGTCAAAGCTTCCGAAGGCATCGGCAGTGAAGAGTAGGCCCTCTGTTTCCTCAAAGGACATCCTCACCTCCGGCCAATGGACCATCGGTGCCATAAAGAAGCGGAGAATATGTTTCCCTAGAGAAAGGGTGTCTTTCTCTTTGGCCACGATTTCCTTGCCTTGTGTATTCAGCAAAGGGAAGAACTGATGGAGAAACAGGAAAGTTTTCCTGTTTCCGACAAGCTTCGTCTCTGGATGACGAAGAAGGATTTCCCCGATGTTATAGCAATGGTCAGGTTCCCTATGATGGATGATAAGATAATCAAGCTTCCGTCCGTTCAAGGCTCCTTCCACGTTCTCAATAAACTGTCTTGAGACATCCTGGTCGGCCGTATCCCTTAAGGCGGTCTTCTCATCGAGAATCAGATAGGAGTTATACGTCACTCCTTTGTGGATAGGAAGGGTATTCTCGAAAAGAGTGATTCTTGGATCTTCCCCGCCGACATAGACGATATCATTTGTAATATTCCGTGTTAATTTCATTATACAAATCCTCCGGCCCTCTATTATAGAGAGCAAGGAACTATATTTCACGGAGAATGATAAAGGCAGAAGTTAGAATAGACTAACTAAGGAGGATCTTTTCTGCTAAAATCCTCCCTGGCCTTCCTTAGGAAAGCCGGAAAATAAAGTTCCCGTTGTGGAAAGGAGCCTTTATGGATGCGCTTCAGGTTGCCGTTTTATCTTTGATTTTGATTTTTTTTGCTACGGCTCTTGGGGCAGGAACCGTATTTTTCTGTCATAAGCCCCTCTCAGAGAAAGCAAATGCCCTAGTCCTAGGATTCTCAGGCGGAATAAGGATGGCCGCTAGTTTCTTCGGCCTTCTTCTCCCCTCGATCGAACAAAGCAAAGAAAGGGAGTCCCTCTCTTTTCTTCCCCCTCTTCTTGGTTTTCTTCTCGGCTGTGTCTTTCTCTTCCTTTTGGACTTCTTTGTCCCCCATTTCCATAAAATCACCGGCGTAGAGGAAGGAAAACCATCTCCGTTAAATAATAACCTGAAATTCTTTCTTGCTGTGACTATCCATAATATTCCGGAAGGGCTCTCTGTAGGATTCGCCGCCGGTCTGGCAAGGAAGGAAAGGGGAAATGCCCCCTACATCTCCTCCTGTCTTTCCTTAGCTATAGGAATAGCCATCCAGAACGTCCCGGAAGGGGCGGCAGTTTCCCTTCCTTTATATGGAGACGGAAGGAAAAAGAGTAAGGGTTTCCTCTTTGGCACCCTCTCCGGGCTTGTCGAACCTCTTTTTGGCATCCTCGGACTATTTCTCGCCCGGCTTTCCTCTCTCACTCCATGGCTGCTCTCTTTTTCGGCAGGGGCAAGGAGGTATGTCATCCTAGACGAGCTTCTTCCTGAAGCACGAAAGAAAGGGATTGAGCATTATGGATTGTTCTCCTTCCTTGCCGGCTTTAGGATAAGGATGGCATTAGAGATACTTATCTGAGACTAGCGTAGTCGGCTTGTTCTCTAACAGGGAAGAAGCTAGAATAGGGAAGATTAGGAGGACTGATTAATGCCCTGTACAACAATTTTAGTCGGTAAGAAGGCAAGTTATAACGGATCAACCAGGATTGCCAGAAACGATGATTCTCCTTCCGGACAGTTCCATGTCAAAAAGAGGATCGTCGTCCAACCTAAGGATCAGCCGAAGGTTTATAAAAGCAAAGGCGGGAAGCTGACTATAAAGCTTCCGGACAATCCTCTCCGCTATACAAGGATGCCGAATGTCGATCCTAAGGAAGGAGTATGGCCGGCAGCAGGCATCAATAGTGCAAATGTCTCCATGACGGCGACAGAGACAATCACTTCGAACGAACGTGTCCTTGGGGCTGATCCCTACGTGGAAGCCCACAGGGAAAAAGGAAAACAGGTTCCCGGCGGAATCGGGGAGGAGGATCTTGTCCTTCTTGTCCTTCCCTATATCCACTCGGCAAGAGAGGGTGTCCTTCGTCTTGGTTCTCTGCTTGAACAGTATGGGACCTATGAGCCAAACGGCATTGCCTTCAGCGACGAAAGCGAAATCTGGTGGCTTGAGACAATCGGAGGACATAACTGGATAGCTAAGCGTGTCCCGGATGATCACTATGTTGTCATGCCAAACCAGTTTGGAAGGGATTCCTTTGACTTTGATGATGCAAGGGGAGAAAAGAAAGAGAACCTTTGTTCGACTAACTTATTGGAGTGGACGAAGAAGAACAATCTTTATCTTGGATTCGAAGGTGCATTTAATCCCCGCCTTGCCTACGGAAGTCATAGTGATTCTGACCACGTCTACAACACTCCCCGTGCCTGGTATAGGTTACGCTATTTTAATCCGCATTATACAAACTGGGATAACGGCGGAGAATATACTCCGGAATCCGATGACCTTCCTTGGTCGATGGTTCCTGAGCGGAAGATTACCCTTTCTGATGTAAAGTACATTCTTTCTTCCCACTATCAAGGGACAATCTATGATCCTTATGGAAAGAATGGCACGCCGGAAAGCCGTTCTAGGTATCGTCCTATCGGAATTAACCGTACCAGTTTCCTCTCCTGCAGTGAAATCCGTCCATGGGCAAAGAAGGAACTTAAGCCGATTTTCTGGCTTGCCTATGGTTCAAATGCCTTCAATGCCTTTGTTCCCGTCTTTACTAACGTTGACAAGCTTCCGGATTACTATTCCAAGACGACAAGGAGAGTCTCCACCGATGATTTCTACTGGGCAAGCCGACTTTTAGGTGCGCTTGCCGATCCACATTTCAATGTCAACTCCATCCATATCGAACGGTACCAGGATGCCGTAAGGGAGCAGTCCTATAAGTTCATCGATGATGCTGACAAAAAGACCTCTCTGGATGAAAAAGATATCGAATCGGTGAACGATTCAATCGCTAAGATGGTCCGGAAGGAGACGGATAAGGCTCTGAATAATGTCCTCTATTCAACCTCCATGCTGAGGAAGAACGGCTTCTCCCGCTCGGATAATTAAGGCCTTATTAAAGTCGGAAATATAACCGCCTGGAGTTTGCCGACACAGGCGGTTTTTTATTGCACGAAGTGGATTATAAAGATATCTGCCGATGTTATTTCAGGGACAATCAGAAAATTCACCTTGGACAAGAAAGTCTTTTACCGGGATTTTCCGACTTTCTGTTTAGAATTTGCAGTCATCTGTCCTATTCTTCCTGACTATAGTCTGAAAAAGGAATAGGCCTGACCTTGCCTATTCCTTGGTGCAAAGACTACGTCGGTTCCGAAACGGAAGAGCAAAATCAATGACAAAGATTAAATATGTTTACTCCGCAAATAAATTAAGCTCGTTATTCTTGATTTGACAGCAGCTTTCCAATATTTTGATTTCTTGTAAACAGTGTTATCGTTTTGACTATGATAAAGCCTGATTCCCTTAGCTAATCGATTGACATTATATTTTTTCAGCAGATAACTCGAGATATTTTCGATTACCTTTGAGCTAATCAGAAGGCTTTTGTTTATCTGATCAAGAGAGATGATTTCCTTTTCCCTCTCATCCAAGATAGGTTTGGAATAGTTTTGGTAGATCTGTACGCTTTTATCGATGAAAAAGCATGGTTTATCTTTCGTAAAATACCTCACCTCACCATGGTCTGCCCGTAAGATCTGTTCTAGGAAAAAATAGTGGAATCTGAAAAATATATTATTAGCCGAGATACCGTCAAACATGAGACCTTGTTTTAGATTGTCGGCATCTTCATCCACATAATTGGTATACCCATAATAGAACCCTTTTATCTTGATATCTTTATTTATGATGTTCCGGATTCTATCTTGGATTGTTCCTCTCCAGCCTACATCAATAAGAATTATTTCTTTGCCGGAAGAGGAAAACTGATTCAAAAACAGTTCTCTCTGCTCTTTGATTTTTCTGCTTATAATTGCCGTAAACGAATCACACTTTAATATCTTTTCCAGTGTTCCGCCTGTTAATTTCTGCTCGCATTCAGAGGAGGAATAAACTTCTTCTTTCTCTTCCTGGCTAAAGCCTAATCTTGTCAAAAAGAAATCAGCTGTATCAATTTTTATTTGCTGTTCCCGGAAGAATGGCTTGAAGTCTTCTGCTGTATAAGAATCCTTGATTGGACAGGAGGGGAGAAACAAGGCGTTTCTGGACACATAGAGGTAGTGGGTTTTTAATTTCTTTTGGCTGTTAGCAAACAGCATATCAAACATCTTTTTTAAAAACTGGCCTTCCCGTGCTAAAAAGAAAATATCTTCGTTGTAGTTTGCATGGGAATAGATTCTTCTAAGGAACTCATAGATAGGAAGAGAAAAAGAGGCATCGAAATTTTTTAATTTCTTAACCTGCTTAATGATGATTTTCTTAGTTTTTCTATCTTGATATAGATCATTTAATTTATAACTTCTCGTAATTCTTTTTGAATTGATATGGAAGCAGTCTAGATTGATCTTCTTCGATGAATCAATATCCGAATAGAAATTGTCACCGATCATTAATGAGCTGCCAATGTCATTTACCGAATCCTTAATTAATCCTTCTTCTTTTAATTCTCCTTGTTCACAGGAGGTGACAATACTATCAATCTCAATATCGGGGAACAGCTTTTGAACGATTGCACGGATAAGTTCCTTTCCGTAATAGAAATTGCTTATTATATGGATATCAATCTTATTTTTCCTGGCGTATTTTAATAATTTATAGCTGTTCTTCGTTGGCAGACAGTCCTCTAATTCGCATTCAAACAAAACCTGCTTTGCATATTCCTTGAAATCGTTGAAATTTAATTTATCTTCTAGTTCGAAATGGATTATTATTTTGCTTAAGGAGTCTTCAAAAGACAATTTGCTGTTGAAATATTTAGAACAGGCATCGGAAATTGATTTTGCATCGATCTGCAGAGACCCATTTAAATATAAATAATCGGCAACCCGGTCAAAAAAATGAGTGTTAGTCTCTTTTCTATAGACCAGAGTTTCAAAAAAATCGCAGTATAGATGTTTTTTGCCGTTTAATAATCTAACTATTTGTTTATATTCTCTATTGGTCATTCTTTACTTTCCCTTTTCTTTTGAATATGTGGTTCTTAATATAGTTAAGTACAACATTCTTCCTCCTTATTATAAAGGGAATTCTGAAAAATAGGGCCAACACGGAATAAATCAATATACCAACTATGATTTTCATAAACAGCAGGGGAATAGTGGGCAGAAATCCGATTACTTTGCTTAATAGAGATATTCCTAGGAACATGATTAAAGAGGCATCAAATGGCTGGATGAATGCGTTCAGCAATATTTTTGGGTCTACGGCTTTTCTTGCAAACCAAATCAAGAAAAACCTTTCCACATATTCGGTTATCAGTGTAGCAATAGCACATCCTGTGGCTTTATATTTAGGAATCAATAAAAGGTTGCAGCAAACATTAAGTCCTACTATGCCAAAAGTAATCCAGGTCTGTGTCCAAATGTGATTGGAAGGACGATAATAAGCGTAGCCTAAGAATCCGTTTACCGTATAAGTGATGATAATCGGAGAGAGAATATAAAGTACAGGAATGGTTTCTTCGTATCCACTGCCTAAAAACAATGGGATGAACTCGCTTGCTATTGCCACAATACCAAATAGGCAGGGCAAAGCAATGGACAGACTTGCACCAATGGCTTTTTTGAGCTTATCTTCCCTTTCTTCTTTATTGTGGGTGCTATACAGGTAAGACATTCTGGAGAGGATAATCACATTTAAGGAAGAGCATAGGCCGGTTATGATATTGATTACCTTAATGGCCTGAGAATAATAACCGTTTTGGGTTGAATCTTTTCCGATTATTCCTAATAATGTCTGATTGAAAATCATGAACAGCGAAACGGCAAGAGCAGGGATGAAATAAGAGAAGGATTGGAATAATAAATAGCGGATTCTTAACTCCTTTAACTTATATTTAAACGAAGAAAATGTTCCTTTCTTAAAGGAAAAATAGATGATTAGGGATGAAACAACATTTCCAATCGCCCTTATCCCCACATAGCTTAAGAAATCGTCTGAAGATCTGATGCACACAAAAATCAGAACGATTGTCAGAATTCTAATGGTTATATTTCTAATACAGATAGAAACAAACCGTTCTTCGCCTTGGAAATAGAAAGTGGGATCTATTTGAATTGCGATGATATTAAAGGTCAGCAATAAAAAGGAAAAAACCGCTCTGCGATCATTCCGAAAAAGAGGAATGATCACAGCTAAATAGATAAGTGTAGTTAGCAAGGACAGGAAAAACTTTATATACCTTATTCCCAGGAAAGCTTTGGTCTTTTCTTCTTTGTTGTTTCTGTTTTGGGAAATGATTTTCGTGCCGAAATCATTAAATCCAAACGTCGCCAGAATCGTAAAATAAGAAACAATAGAAGTATAATAGGCGTAGTCCCCCCTTAAACCAGGGCCGAAAATCCGTGAGATATATGGAGTGGTAATAAAGGGGACTAATAAAACTAGGATTTGATACAATCCATTAAAGATAGCGTTTATTTTTAATGATTTAGTATTAAGAAGTTTTGAAATCTTTCGGTTCATTTTGTTTGTCAAAACGTGTGTTCAGTTGTAACAATAAGCGAAGTTCTTCTTTTTTATATCACCAATCAGGCAATCATGCAATATGGTGGAAAAGCCGCTTGTTAGGAACATAAAGCCTAGGCGGTCTAAGGGAGAGGGTAAGGGCTGCGGTATTTTAATAGGATATATGTGCACTAGTCTCGTGCTAAAAAAGACTCTCCGATTGTCTGCCGAAATCCCGGGAAATGTATTCTAAGTTGTGGACTCTTCTCTTCTCTCTAGCAGCATCCCGCCGCTAAATATAAAGCGTCCCGGCATCCGAAGAGACAAATATTCAGCAGCCCTTCCGGATAAACGTCTGGAAAGCGGGGGATTAATCGAAAACGCTGACGTTTTTTCTCTTAGTTAAAATCTTTGGAGTATTAGGCTGCAATTAAAGCATACGCATCCATCCTTTTCGAATTTGTTGTCTACTAGTAACAAGAGCCGGTTTGTTTTATAATCTTTTCAGTTATGGAAGACATTAAGATTATTGTCGTTTCGCATAAAGCTTATCCAATGCCGGATAATCCTATCTATATCCCTGTAGAAGTCGGTGCTGTCTCTAGAAGCACGCATTTTTTTTCGTATCGGGACGATAGGGGTAAGGACAATATATCGGCAAAAAACAAGAACTACTGTGAACTAACGGGAATTTATTGGGCTTACAAGAATCTTAATTATGATGTACTCGGCTTAGTTCATTACCGTCGATATTTTAGGCGGCGGAATTTCTTTGTCTCAAAGAAGCTGAAGAATATCAGGACTTCAGAGGAAATTGAGAAAAAGCTTTCCAAGGCCGATTTTATTCTTCCTAAGAAACGGCATTACTATATCGAGACAAATTACTATCATTATGCTCATGCCCATAAGGCTGAACCTTTGGATAAGACACGGGAGATCATTGCAAGAGACTATCCTTCCTATCTAGCCGCCTTTGACCATCGGATGAAAAAGCGGAGCGGTCATTATTTCAATAGGTTCATTGGGCGCAAAGACATAGTCAAAGGATATCTTGACTGGCTATTCGCTATTCTTTTCAAACTCGAAAAGGAAATCGATCTGTCTTCCTATTCGGAGTACGACCAGAGAGTCTTCGGCTTTGTTTCCGAACGTCTTCTCGATGTCTATATCGAAGCAAACCATCTGACATTCACTGAGCAGAAATATGACTTCATGGAACATCAGAACTGGATAAAGAAGGGCTTTGCTTTTCTTAAGCGGCATTTTACAGGAAAGAAATAATTTATATGGCACAGTACGTAATTCAGATAGAAAAAGACAGCCATCGTATTGAAAAAATCACCTTCGGTGCTTTTTTCCTATACGCCTTCATTGGTATCCTTCTTTCGACCAATCTAAGTTTTTCTGGATGGAACTGGATTTCCAGAGGGATTCAGTTTATCTGCCTTGGCATACTCGGCCTTGTCTTTCTAAGCCACTTTTTCCAAGGCCGTATTGTCTTCCGCCCATTTGCCATTCTGCTCTTTATTGCCGGAATCGGAAATTTTCTTACTTCAAGACACACCTTTATACTTGTCTTTGCCCTCCTTTTCTGTGTTTTTCCCTATGTTGATTTTAAAAAGAGGGTTCGTCTTTTTTCATTCGAATTGTTGTTTGCCCTGTTTTTCGTTATAGTCTGCTCACAGATCGGCCTTATGGAAAATGGGATTGCCTACCGTGGCGACCGGTTCCGGTATACTTTGGGTTTTGGAACGACAACCCTGCCACTCTCTATTCTGTTCTTCTCGACAATGGCCCTGTTTTATGTCGAACGGAAGAATTTCCCCGTGTGGCTAATCCTTGCTGATTTCTGCCTGAGGCTGGTTTTATACTACTTTACCTATACCCGCACCGGATTTATTCTGAATGCATTCGCGCTTTGCGTTATCATTCTTGATAAGATTTTCCCTTTTGACCGCTGGTTTTCCTCTCTATCTGAACACACTGTTTTCCGTTTCCTACACTATCTTCTTCCTTTTTTCATTCTTTTGGTTATTTATTACGCAATCTCCCGTTATCGTACTGACCCCGTCTTCAGCTTCAAGGCGGACGGGTTTTTAAGCGGACGCCTCGGCTTTACCTCCACCCTGATCGATGAATACGGGTTTAGCCTATTTGGAAAAAAACTGAATAATTTCGATGCAAACGGAAATTACCGGGGAAGCGACATCTGCTACACTTTTTATGGACTTAACTATGGCTTATTAAGCCTTGGATGTATTATTTTCCTTGAACTAAAAGCCTTTTCCTATGCCTTTAAGAAGAAGGACTTTGTTTTGTGGTTTGCCCTTTTTCTCATCCTGATTGACGGCGTTGTCGAGCCCTATCTTGCCGATTACAAATACCAGCTTTTCCTCTTTTCTGTTTCTTCCGAAAGGAGGCTTTCCAAGGAAGAGAAAATCTGGAAAGCTATAGAAAACCCTTTTGAATTTGCCCGGAGGCTTGGATAATGGCTAAAGTCGGAATTGTTGTCGTTACCTTTAACCGAAAAGAACTCCTTAGGGAATGCCTTAAGAATCTTCTGTCCTCTTCTTACCCGGATTTCCATATTTTCTTAGTCGATAACGGCTCGACAGACGGAACAAAGGACGCTCTAGGCGGATTTCTCTCAGATTCTAAGATTTCCTATTTCAATACCGGAAAGAATATCGGCGGTGCCGGCGGATTCAACTTCGGAAGGAAGAAGGCGATCGAAGCCGGGACTGACTATCTTTGGCTAAGGGATGATGACTGCATCGTGGAAAAAGACTCCCTTTTGAGACTGATTGACTTTGCACAAAACCACCCTGACTTTGGGTATCTCTCTTCGTTTGTAAAATGGAAAGATGGAACCCCCTGTGTTAGGAATGTACAACGGGTTTCTTTTTGGAAGGAATTAACCTGCTTTACCAAGAATCAGAAGATTTTTCTGGCTAGTTTTGTTTCCTTTTTTATCCGACGGGAAGTCGTTGAAGACCTAGGCCTTCCCATCAAGGCCTTCTTCATATGGGGAGATGACTGGGAATACTCGAGCCGGATATCCAGAAAATACCCTTGTTATTTTGTCCATGACAGTATTGTTCAGCATAAATGCAAAAGCAATTCCGGAGTGAATATCATTCAGGATGATGACCGGATACAGCGGTATTATTATGCCTACCGAAACGAATATTATTTTTATCACCGAAACGGACTTGGCGGAAGACTATATGATTTTTTAAAGGTTTCCTATCATCGTCTTAAGCTTCTCTTTCGAAAAGGAACGGCTGAAAAGAGAAAGATAATCCATGACGGAATCAAAGCCGGAAAAAGATTCAATCCTAAGATTGAACACATTTATTCTTCCCATCATCTTACAGATGTAAGGATTTTCTTTGGAGAGCCCATCTCGTATGGCGGACAGGAAGCCTTCATGTTAAATAGGTATTCGAATTTCAGACAGAAGAATATTCGTTATTCCTTTGTCACGCCCTTTAATGCGGATAACAATAGATTCAGGGAAAGGATTCGGAACAGAGGAGATCTTTTGGTTCATCTTGATTATCCCTTCCAAAGCAGAAAACGGAAAGCCTATATAGCCAAGGCGGCCAAATCTGTCCTAAAGCAGAAAAAGTACGATGTCATCCATATCCAGACAGGCTCTGTCTATACCTTGTTCAAGGTTTCGAAACTGGCCAAGAAATATGGTGTGAAAAAGATTATCGTCCATTCCCATGCGGCCGGTTTTGACACTTTTAAATATCGGTTAATCAAGAACTATTCGGATAAACGTATTGATAAATACGCTGACATCTATTTCGCCTGCTCACAGATAGCCGGACAATGGAAATTTCCGAAAGAGGTACTTGATGGTGACAGATACCGGGTGATAGACAATGGCATTCAGACAAAGAGGTATCGGTTTGATCCTGATATCCGGATTCGGATGCGGAAGGAATTGGGGATTTCCAAAAATGAGCTGACCTTTGTCCACGTCGGACGCTTTGCCCCCGAAAAGAACCATTCCTTCTTTTACCGTCTTCTTCCTAGGATTGCCGCAAAATATCCCGATTTCCGCTTTATCTTTGTCGGTGCCGGGGATACTAAGCCTGCCTTTATCGATAAAAGGAAAGAACTCGGAATGGAAAAGCATATTCTCTATCTGGAGAACATTCCGAATGTCAATGAAATCCTAATGGCGGCCGATATTTTTCTCTTCCCATCCCTGTCTGAAGGTTTCCCAAGGACTCTCGTAGAAGCACAGGCTTCTGGGCTTCCTATTCTATTCTCCGATAGAATCACCAAAGACTGCAGGAGGACGGACTCGATTTATCAGCTTCCTCTGGAACAAGAAGTATGGAGGAACAAGATTGAGGAAATAGTTCCTTCGCTTCCTAGTATTGTCCGTGCGGATAAGGCCGATATTGTTGCTTTAAAGGGATATGATGCCTCAAAATCGGCAAAGATTTTGGAAGACACCTATTTAGGGAGAGAGGGAAAATGAGTGAGAAAATCCTGACTGTTTCCATTGCGGCCTATAACCTATCGGATAGGATTGATCAGTGCCTGTCCTCTTTTGCATCCGCAAAATCGATTGATGATATCGAATTGATTGTCACCAACGACGGCAGTAAGGATGATACGGCGGAAAAAGTCGGAAAATGGGCTGACCGGTATCCGGATTCGATTCGTCTTATCAATAAGGAAAACGAAGGAGCAGGATCTACCGTAAACAGCGGAATAGCGCATGCCAAGGGTAAATACTTTAAGATGGTCGATGGGGATGACTGGGTGGAGAATATCGATGAGTTTGTCTCCTTTTTAAAGGCCTGTGATTCCGATAGGGTGGTTTCCGATTATACCTTCTATGATAATTCGAAGAAGGCAAAGGACAGAACGGAAAGTTTTTCTCTTCCGGAAGGTAAGTTCCTCTTCGATGACCAATGGAAGAGGATTCCTAACGAAAGGCATGCCCTTTGCTTTAAGACGGAAATCAGGAAGTCCGTTCATCTCGATAACGGATTTTATACCGATGTTGAGTATCTCCTTTTCCCGTTATCAAAGGTGAAGACGGTATCGTATTTTCCTAAGCCGGTATATATTTACCGGGTCGGACAGAGGAATCAGTCCGTATCCCCCCAAAGCAGAAGGAAGCATAGGGGAGACCATGAACTTGTTCTGTCCCATGTTTTAGGATGGCTTGAGGAAAATAAAGAAGGAAGGAGTGCGCAGCATATCTCTTTTGTGATGAAGCGCCTAGTTTCCCTCATTGATAATCAGGTGGTCATCTATCTGCTCTTTAAGCCCTGCAAAGAAAGGAAGGGTAAGATCCGCTCTCTCATCAAGCGTGTCTCTTCTGATTCTAAGTTGCTTGCCTTGTATAAGAAAAACAAGAAATACCGGATGCTTAAGAATTCCCACTATCTTCTCTACCCTCTTCTTTCTTATATAATCCGGAAAAAATCAGGAAGGTAAGCAATCCGGTTTGTATTCAATTGCCTAAAAGACATCAAAATATTTGCTGTAAGACAGAAAGTGCTTCGTTTGAAGAAATCAATAGGTTCGGAATACGGACTTGGTAATTTCCGATTAGAAGGAAAAACAATTGTGTTTCTAATTGAAATAAGCCGTCCCTTTTCTGATTGTTTTCCCGGAAAGAAGATTTTTCCGTAGAGAAACAACAGGTATTGGGAGAACGACAGTCTCTTCTCCAACGGGAGACAGCCCAAGATGTGCTCTCCTGCGGTAATTACAAGGTGCATTTCACCTGCTCCTGCCTCCGGTTGTCCAGAATAAAAAACTCATAGATCTCCTTACCTTTCTCGCTACCTTGCAGAACCAGGAGAAAGCACCATAAAAAGTGCCTCTTGCCGTAAAAGATTGGTGGAATCTGGGGCTACATCATGACCTAGGAAGACTTCCTTTGCGATTGTAACGTCCGTTTCCTGGATGAGGACAGAACGAAGTTATCAGTATCTGTGATTGTCTAAGGCTGGGGGCAGAAAAGTGTCCGGCCAGCCCGAAAAGTTCTTTTCGCAGTTGACAATGGCCCCGGCCTTTGTCGACGTGGCGTGAAAATTATACTATACCCTAAGAGAGGGAATTCTATTGTTTATCTTTTTTTTTGGCTTTTTCCTGATGAGTGGTCTAAGCCATGGCACATAAGAAAAAACAGCACAACAAAGGCAGGAACAGGCGAAGACAAAGCAGACCGCCTTTAGCCGTTCGGTAAAGAATAGGTAAGTGAAAAACCGTTTTGCGACGATGACGAAAATATAGTGGAAAACATAGATTCCAAAAGTTGATGAACCAATCAGAGAAACGGCTTTTGAAGCGTACTTAAGTCTTCCTTTCCTCGGAACGAATAAAGCAAACATTCCTAGTATCATCAAGGTCAGAAAAGGCTGAGAATAATTATATCCGGCATTATAAACAACGTTCTTTTTGATTGAGATAAATAGACCGAAGAACATTGCGGCTGATATTCCGATTATGCCTCCGAGTATGAAGCCTAGTCGTTTTTCTAGGATATCCTTATCCCGGAGATACACTATTCCGCCTAAAAGAAAATAGAAAAGAAAAATTTGATTTCCGAAAGGATCAAAACGGTAGAGAAGCCTGAGAAACTTCCGAAACAATGCAACGCTATGGTAGATTTCAATAAAATCAGCAAGAAGGCCAAAAAAATTAAGAAAGATTGTGAAAAAGAAAGCGGTCCAAAAAAGGATACAAAACACTTTCTTATCTTTATCCATAATTAGCTTTAGGACAGGGAACACAAGGTAAAGGGCAATAAGGTTGATTAAAAACCAGAGAACACCATTATACGGATTCCCTAAGGAAGTGTCGAAAAGCTGGGTGAAAAACAGGTTTGGGGTGATTTTCTCGCCGTTTTGATAGAGACCGGATAGAATTAAGACAGATGACCAGAACATGAGCAGAGCGAATAGCACAACACAGCGTTTCAAATGTTTCCTTGGATTGTAATGGCTTCTGAACCTAAGATAGCCATCCACAAACACGAAAATCGGTACAGGTTCACAAATGACCCGGAAACAATACTGAACCCTTCTTGACTGAACTGATTCCGGCCAGTCAGGAAGCATAAAATCGGGTTGCAATAGTGGAACATGCAGGCAAACGACGAAGAAAATAGCAATCCTCTTCCTGATATCAAGTCCTAGAGTTCTCTTATATGGGGTATTCGATTGAAATTGGGGGGGGCTGGAGAACTCTCCGACTATTTCCCTTTTGCCTATCCATTATTCTTTTTTGCTTCCACCTTTTACTTTTTGAGAGGAAATGTCTGCATTATTGACCTTTGGTTCGATTGTTCCTTTTTCTTTTCCATCTGGAAGAAGCACAGCTTCTTTCTTTTTCTTATATTCGATATTCCTTCCAATCGCCGCAAGAAGAAGCGAGGAGGCAAAGAAACCAAGGACGAGGCCGACAGCCGCAACGAGGGTAGAGGAAATGTGGCCGGAGAGCGTCCCATAGTCAGCTTCCTTGACATATATGGCCCTATTGTAATTCTTATAAAGGGTTCGGCTTGCATTTGTCGCAACCTGATATTCGTTAGAAAGTTCATCGTACCTCGTCTCGACTCGGCTCATATATTCTTCGCACCCTGTCTTCCATTCTAATGCCTTCTTTTTCTTTGCCGAATCTGTCGAATCCTTGTTTTCCTTATAAAAATTGATTGATGGGTAGAAACCTTCTAAGGCATCAGGAGTATCACTGACAAGAGTGTCTCCGTCTGTGTTTACTGTAATGGTATATCCGATTTTTTCTAAGGACTCGGTCAGTTCCTTAATCTGGGAAGAAAGGGCAGAGGCTTCCTCAGAAACCTCATTGATTTGCTTACTGATGCTATAATCCGGTTTCGAGATACCGGTCAATTGATTTAATAGGCTTTTCTGGACATTCAGCTTCTCTTGTAAGGCACTAAGGGAATCCTTATAGGATTTTCCAAGATAGATATATTTCTGCCTAAGCGCATCTTCGTCTCCGTCTTTGAAATTGATGTAGTAGTTGGCATAGAAGTCACCTTTCAGCTCATCCACCGAACTTGCGGTGGAGGAAAAGTCATTGCTTAGGGAAAGTAAAGAATTGTTTCCGCCTATCATAATGGAAGAATTGAATTCGTTTAATAATGTTTTATAGTTGTCCGACAGATTATTGCATAGAGTGACTAAAGACTGCGTGGTCTTCTCGAATGAACGGCTTTCCCTCGAAGCAAGATCTTCTTCTTTGTTCCTTTTGAAGGGAGTGGCCAACTTCCTGTTCTCGATTTTCGGAAGGAAGACATTGTTGATCTGGTAGTTTATCAAGGCTTCGATAAAGGACTTGGCAAGGGCTGAACTGCCAAAAGCCTGGACTTTTGTATTCAGGACAAAATCCGTCTTAGAGGAAGTGGTTCCTGTTTCGGTCGTTGTTTCAACCGCCGAAATCGACCTTGAACGGTAAATCCCATCAGCATCCAGCTTCTTAAAGGAATCTTCGCTTTCGATGACTGCTTTAATGTTGCTCGCCGAAATAAGATCACGTCCGTCAAAAGAACTGCCGTCGATGAATTCACTTGAATCTTTATTGAGAGGAAGGGAATAGGAAAAAGTCGAGGTAATATTCTCCCGGCGAGGATTAAGGACGAATTTCGCCCCTGTATATCCGGCTATGGCCCCGACTAAGGTGACACCGAGAATCCACCACTTAAAGACATTGACCTGGTGGATATAGGTCCCCCAGTTTAAATGCGGTCCTTCTCCCTTATTTTGCTCCTGCCTGATAATAATCTTTGTCTTTTCTTGTTCGCTTTTTTTGTTTTCCATGTTTTATTTTGCCCCATCCCGTTTGAATACTTTAATAAACGTTCTGCAGATTAATTTGAAGTCAAGCCAGAGGGAACGATGCTTGATGTAGTAAAGTTCCCTGTTGACCCGCTCGGTATAGTCGACATTGCTTCTTCCGTGGCATGCCCAGTAACTAGTCAGGCCGGGCCGGACGGAGAGAAGGATTCCTCTTGTCAGCCCATAGCGTTCCGATTCGATATGGATGATGGGGCGTGGACCGACAATGGACCTTTGTCCGACAAGAATGTTGAATAACTGAGGAAGCTCATCGAGGGAAGTCTTGCGGAGCACTTTTCCGACTTTTGTGATGCGGGGATCGTTATCGACTTTGAATTCCGTATAGAACTGTTTCAGCTGCTGGGCGTTAAGCTGCTCGGAAATCGGACGGGTATCCCATTTCCTTGTGCGGAACTTCAGCCTATAGAAAGGCTTTCCGTTTTTTCCTATCCGCTTATGCTTATAAAAGACAGGCCCTTTCGATGTGCATTTGACAACGAGGGCAAGAAGGAGAAGAAGGGGAGAGAAGACAAGGATGGCGAAAAGGGAAAGGAAAATATCGAAGAAGCGTTTGACAAAAGAATAGAACGGCTTCTTTCTTAGGTAAATCGTCGCATCGTTCGTTGCTTCGATTTTCTGCCTTTCCAGAGTCCTGTCGATGGCATCGAGGTCAATGTGGGGGTTTTCTTCCCTGTCCCTGTCAAAAGGATTATCCTTACTCATTTCACTTGCTCCGTTTTATCGAATGAGGAAACGTATTTTTCGATGATGTTGACCACGTTCCTCCTCGTTGAAAGATTATAGCGGGAATTATTCTTGACTTCAAAATCGTGCGACCTGTAGGGAAAGATGTAGCTTTGGCCGAAATTGACCAGGTTTTCTCTTGCATTAGGAAAAAGTGGATCGTTGTCGCTGGAAAGAATCAGATCGTCAGGACGGAAGAAGGGGATGGCAGAACTAAGCGGCGAAATGAAAATAATTCTTACCTGTCCGAGAAGATGATCCTGGCGGTATTTTCCGGCAAACGTCCCTCCAATAGAATCGGTGAGGAAAACAACGGTTTCAAAAGAGGAAAAGTCTATCTGGGAAAGATGGGTTTCAATAAATTGGAGTGACTGATTCTGAAAATCCTCAAACGGAGGTTCGGTTTCCACTTTAAAAGGTTCGTTATATTCAAGGCGGATGACCTGGTAGTCTTTTTCCCGCATGATTTTGCTTGGATAATAAAGAAGGGAGCGGTCACAGCTGTAGTGTCGCCCTGGGAATACTACGCATAGTTTAGACACAGAATAATCTCCGTCATAATCAAAACAGGCATCATGTTTAATAGGATAAACAAAGGCGAGGCATTTATCAATAGGGCACTTCCTTCGTCAGGTGGGAAAACTTAATTACTTAAGACAAGGAAAAGACAGATATGCGTTTTCTGTCAATTTCATTGGCTTTTTGGCAAAACCTGTTAGGAAAAGAGAGAATGTTCCGATTGCTGATTTGTTTTTTCTACTAGAATTTTAGGTGACAGGGAAACCCTCTATTGTTTGGACGGACAATATGGTATTCTCCCACTCTTTTAGGAAAAGGCTCCGTTTTCTTTCCGTTTTTCCCTGACCTAGGATAAAATAATAGAAGAGGAATCTCAAATGAACCAACGTTTCCGCTCTTCCGGTGTCGATCTTCCTTTATTCTCCCTCCCTGGAGACTATGGCATAGGCGCAAGGGGAAAAGAGGCAAAGAGATTTATTGATTTTCTTTCGGATTCCGGTTTTTCCTATTGGAGTAGGCTCCCCCTGAATCCGACCTCTTTTGGTGACTCTCCTTATTCCTGCTATGCCACTATCGGACTGAACCATTTCTTTATCGACCTCGACGATCTTCTGGAAAAGGACCTTCTGAAGAAACGGGACAGGAACGGAATCGACTTTGGCCATGATCCAAGAAAAATCGACTATCGGAAAATCTATGAAAGCCGGATTAAGCTTCTGAAGATTGCCTATAGCCGTTTCTGCCGGGGAGGAAGAGACTACCAGCGCGGATATATTTCCTTCCGGCGGAAAAGCCAGTTTAATGACTATGCCTCCTATAGGGTCCTAAAGGAAATCAATAAGGACTGCTCCTGGAAGGATTTCAAAGACGGATATAACACCTATTCCTCGGCGAAACTAAAAGCAGTGAGACGCAACTACCCAGGTCAGGTCGATTTTTATCTCTGGACGCAGTATATCTTCCTCCGGCAGTGGGATGAACTGAAAAAATATGCCGCCTCCAAAGGAATTTCGATTATCGGCGAAAGGCCAAGGTACGCCAATTATGACAGTGTGGATGTCTTCCGCCATCCAAAATGCTTTAAACTGGATTCTTCTCTTTCCAGGAAGGAAGTATGCGGTTATCCTCCGGATGTTTTTCATGAAAGAGGCCAGTCCTGGGGAAATCCTCAGTTCGACTTTGACCATCTTAAGCGGCATAATTTCAGCTTCTTTAAGACCCGGCTTGATTTCCTTCTCTCCCTGTACGACTATGTCCGCCTCGATCATTTCCGCGGATATTTCGAGACTTATACCCTAAAGCCGGAAAGCAAGGACGGAAGGGAAGGAGAATGGATTAAGTATCCGGATAAAGATAGGGTAGACCATTTTGTCTCCTCTCCGGAGAGAATCATCGCTGAGGATGTCGACTGCTGCACGGAGGACAGGCAGGAGACCATTGACCGTCTTTGCCTAAAGGACAGGCGGGTCTTAGAAAGGTCCCTTAGGGGAGAGAAGCTTAGCCGGAATCGTCCGGAGAATTACTCCTATTCCACTATCGCCTATTCCTCTACCCATGACTGTAAGCCTCTCCTTGGCTTTTTAAAAGAGGCGACAGGGGAAAGAAAAAAGAAAATCCTATCGACAATCAAGCAGAGGTGCCACCATTTTGGCATCGTTCTTCCTGATCAGCCTTCCGACAAGGATAGGGCAAATGCGCTGCTAGAGGTAAACCTTGCCTCCATCAGCTCCCTATCGAGGATTCCAAGGCAGGACCTTCTCTTTCAGGGAAACGAGAGCCGGATCAATGTCCCTGGCACGGTCGGTGGGAACTGGACCTATCGGATTACCAAAGACGACTTATCGGAAGAGTTCTCTCAGCGTCTTTATTTAAGGAACAGAAAGTTCGGACGCTGCGATTAATCCTTAGAAAGCAACTTTGAGCAAACTTCTAGTCTACATCATCGGTCAGATTGATACTTCCATCCTCGCAGACGATTTCTTCTGCCTGGACATGGTTGAAGGCGCCGTAGTCTAAGAATACCTTTTTAAACCTTTTCCTTTTCCCTTGGTAGGAAAGCGAGGAAAGGTTTTTGCAGTACTCAAACGCCTTCCTTCCTATTGTCTTTAAGGAAGAGGGGAGAATAAGGGAGCAAAGAGAAGAATAGGCAAAGGCCTCATCCCCTATCGATTCAAGGGAGGAAGGAAGCGTTAGGGATTCTAGTGCATTGTTTGCATAGAAGGCATAGGGAAGAATGTTTTTCACCCCGTCTGGGATTTTTGATCGGCTGTTTCCGTAGTAAAGGTTCTCTTTGGCATAATCAAGAAGACAGTTTCCTTCCCTTTTGAAATTAGAGTTTCCTTCTTCAAGGGTGATTTCCCTATCTGTCCTTGCAAAGACCCCGCTTCCGATTGTCTTGACCGTCTTAGGAAGGGTAAGACTTTTCACCTGGCTAGTCTGGTAGAAGGCAAAGTCTCCTATTTCCTCCACCTTGCTTCCTAGGGTGATGGCTTTCCTTGCGTCACAGCCTTTCAGGACATTATCCGGAATGGAAGTCAGTCCTTCTCCAAAGTCGATGCTCTTCCTCCCCCAGCACGACTGGAAGGCCCCGCTTCCAAGAAAAGTTACGCTGTCAGGAAGGATGACAGAGGAGAGCTTGTAGCAGTTACCGAAGGCGTTTGATCCGATGGAGGTGACTCCGTCAGGGATGACGATGGTTTCTAAAGACGTGCAGTAATAGAAGGCTTCATCGGCAATTATTCTGACTTCCCCCGGAATGATACTTCCCTGGCACCCATAATAGAGGATGCTTTTGTCCTTGCTGAGCAGGCAGTTTCCTTCTCCGCTGAAACTAGTGTTCTGGCTGTCGACCGTGATACTAATTAACGCGGTGTCCCCGGTAAAGACATTCTTGCCGATTGCGTCTGTCGAAGCAGGGATATGGATGGAAAGAAGGGAGAAACAATTCGCGAAGGCGTAGTTTTCAATTCTCGTCACGGAGGAAGGAAGGGCAAGGCTTTCCAAAAGGGAGCAACCGAAGAACGAACTTTCTCCGATAATCAGAGTATCAGAAGGGAGAGAGGAGGCTTTGCATCCACTCACTACCTTTTTGCTTTCTTTCTCTAGGATGGTATTTCCATAGGAGTAATAGACGCTGTTCTCTTCCTCCACCTTCCTTTCCGTGACTCGTATGGTCCCGGTAAAAGCTCCTGTGCCAAGGAAAGTCAGTGAGGAAGGAAGTTCAATCTTAGTCAAAGATGAACAGTAAGAAAAGGCATCCTCATCGATTTCCTCAAGGGTGGACGGGAAGGAAAAATCAAGAAGACTATTGCATTTTTCAAATGCACTCTGTCCGATAAAAATAAGACCGTCTGGAAGGGATATGCTTTTTAGGCCATAGCATTTTTTGAATGCAGAGCTTTCGATTTGGGTTATTCCTTTTTCCCTGACGGCTTTGGAAAGGGAAAAGCAGCTTTCGAAACAGTGCTCAGGAAGAGAGACAAGACTGCCTGGCAAGGTAATTTCCTCTAAGGAAGTGCAGAAAAGAAAGACACTTCCACCAAGGAAGGAAATGTTAGAAGGAAGGACGATCTTCTTTAGCCCTTTGCAGTAGGCAAAGGCCATTTCCCCTAGGCTGACTTCCTTTCCCTCAAAGGAAAGCGAAGTCAGGTTTCTAACTCCTTGAAAGGCATAATCAGGGATTTGCCTGATCGAGGAAGGAAGAAGTAAGTCACCGACTTCCTTGTTCGAAAAGTATAAATCGGCAAGGTTGCAGCAGGGATTGGAATCCTCGGAAAAAGAAAGAGAGAGCCAGGAGGACACATCTCCTGCATAATAAACCGTCTTCAGCTTATCGTCGTTAAGGAAAGCCTCTTCTCCGATTTCCTTAAGTGACTTAGGAAGATGAATCTCTCTGAGGTTAGGACAGGAACCAAAACAGGAGTCCCCAATGCTTTTTATCCCTTCCGGAAGGATGACCTTCTTTACTTTTTTGTTTCCGTAAAATAAAGAAGAAGCCAGTGCGGTTACCTTTCGTCCGTCATAATAGGACGGGATTTCGACTACTCCGTTCTTCTCTTTCACACCGGTTAAGGTAATTGTGCCGGATGAATTGATTTTTCCAGAAAATTCGCTATTTTCATACCGGGCAGTCAGAGTGACTCTTCCTTGGTAAGGGAAGGAATCGCCTGATGTTTCGACTCTGGTCGCTCCTTTATACCAACCGGAAAAATAGGCATCCCCCCTTTCTTCCCCGGTTTCGGGGATGGGTAAAGAATAAGGCCTATGGTACTCTAGGGTAAGAGTCTCCTTTTTTTCCGTGTAACCGAAATTATAGTCGAGAATGACCTCGACTTCTTTCTTCTCCTCTGAATGAGTGGTAGAAGGGACGGCTGCTGTGGACATAGACAAATTAGAGTCTGTCTCTTTTTTTACCGAACAGGAGAAGAGGAGGATGGTGATAAGAAGAACAAGAGCCCGGTTTTCTTTCATCTGCCGAAATTATATTCTTTCCGCATTTTGCATTCAAGGAAGGGGGATCTTTGTTCTCTTTCAGGAACGGAATCCTTCTTCCCCTCCTTTTTGCCTTATTCTGCCCTGAGATTGGGCAGGAAGAGAAAAAGCCTGTTCTTTTTCCGTTTCATCGGTATAATGGAAACAAAGGCAGGTGGAAAATGACAAAACAGAAAGAAAGCGTTCTCACACCAGGAAAACTCCTCGATGAAAAAGGAAACCTTAGAGAGGCAGGATATTCCACGGAATTAGTCAAGGAGTATGACCGGAAGGATATTAAAGCCGGTAAAAGCAGAATCAAAGAATGGGACTACTATTATTTCGGGGATGAACAATATGGTATCGCCCTTACTTTGGATGACAATGGCTACAGGGGACTTGTCAGCTTTTCCGTCCTTGACTTTACTGAAAAGAAATATCACAACCATTCTTCGATCTTCTTCTTTCCGTTTGGAAAGACTGGCCTTCCTTGTACAAGCAAAGACGGTTCCGTCACAAAGAAAGGAAAAAACTATTCCTTCTCCTTTGTAAACCAAAGCGGAAGACGGCAGCTTATCGTTTCCTTTGAGACCAAGGAAGGATCTTTTTCCTGCGAAAGGAACCTGTGCCCGACAAGGGATCACTCCTTGGTCGTCGCCACGCCCTTTAAAAAAGACAGACATTTTTATTACAACCAGAAGATAAATCTGCTCAAGGGAGATGGTTTTTTCTCCTATAAAGGAAGGAGACATGACTTTAAGAACTGCTATGGTGTCCTTGACTGGGGGAGAGGAGTATGGACATACAGAAACACCTGGTACTGGTCCTCTTTATCCGGAGAGCAGGACGGGGTAAGAATAGGGTTCAACTTAGGCTATGGGTTCGGAGATACGTCAAAGGCAAGCGAAAATATCCTTTTCGTCAATAACCGATACTATAAGTTCACTGACGTGACCTTCTCTATTCCAAAAGACAGAAAAGGAAAGGAAGACTATCTCAAGACATGGGAGATTTTTTCTTCCAATAAGGATATAGAATTAAAGTTTGTCCCTGTCCTAGACCGGCATGACAAGGCAAGTGCCCTCTTTATTTCCCAGGATGCCCATCAGGTCTTTGGGCGTTTCTACGGCGTATTCCGTACCCCCGAGGGAAATATTAATCTTAAGGGCAGGCTCGGATTTGCCGAGAAGGTGAAAAACCGCTGGTAGCAAAACAAGATGGTTTTTCCTTATGCAGGGAAAATCATCCCTTATATTACTTTCTTCATCAAAACAATCTTATAGGATTAAATTTTTCCGACCTAGCAATTTATAAACAATAAAAAAGACTTCCTGTCCGTTTTTTCAAAGATAGGAAGCCTTTTTTTAATCTCTACTTTGCCGTCGTGTACTGATTATAGACGGTCTTAGTTCCGTCTGTGGCCGAGAAGGGGCAGACAGCTACATATTTCTTCGTATTCCAGTTGCAGAGAGCAAAGGTCAAAGTAATCTGTTTATTTTCCCTGTCCTTAAGGAATTCAACCTGGGAATAGCTGCCTTTATAAATGTTGATGCCGTTTTCGTTGTCGCTGTAAGCAGCTTCATCTTTGAAAATAATCGCTTTATTCTGACCATCCGTGTAATAGTAAACGGAGAGGGAGTATAGCTGCCTAGTAAAGTCGGAAAGCCTATTGGTCTTGCTGATTTCCTCAAACGTCTTGTCCGTGATGACATTGGGCCTTGGAACATCGTTTCCTGTGGAAGTGATTCCCTTGATTGTACAGCCGTTGAGGCTGGCCTGACCAAGACAGACACCTGCATCTTTTGTATAGTGTTCCTTTGTTCCTTCAATGACGATTTCATCCCCATAGTTGATATTCCAGCCAGCTAATGCACTAGTCGTAAACTGGCAGGCGATGATTCCGCTATCATCAGTGAGATAGAAAGCATTCTTATTGAGAATCTTTGCCGAAACGATACCCTTGACTTTGACGGAATCTCCGTCTTTTGCACTCCTTGCGTCGGAGACTTTCTTTGAACCAACAGTCACATCGACAAAAGTGATGTCCTTGGTGAAGGATTCCGATGATTCTTTGTAGGTGACGGTGATAGTCAATGTGGTTTTCGCCCCATCGGCGGCATCTTTTTTGACATGGAAGAACGTCTTTCCGTCTTGTTCCTCAAAGGCAGCGACCTGGCCGTTGCTGGAAGAATAGGTGATTTTGGCTCCATCAATGCCAAGTAGGCTATCACTAAAGGAGGTCAGCCTTTCCAAAGTGGTTTCCCCTGCATAGGACGACCTGAACTGTTCACTTGCGTAATAGTCATTGACGAATTGCGGAACATCCGCCTCTGTCCTCATATAATTATCGATGACGGATGCAGAAATAGGAGTCAGGCGATAGTTGCATCCGCTTTTTGTTGATTTGCAGTTGGTGACACCGAAATAGATGTCGGAAACCTTATCGACATAAGGGTCTAGCCAGGCATAATCGCTTCCGTTGTTCCTTGTATAGACATAGCTTCCGGTCTTCTGGTCGAGGTCATCGATGTAGTAGTTGACATAGTCAGCCCCTTCCCTCTTTTTGATGACTGCCTTAGCGTGATAGATGCTTCCGGTAATATTCTTGTCTTTGACATCGGTTTCGACAATCTTCTTCCTTGTCGTCTCCTTGATGGCATCTTTCGGAAAGTCACTGGTCTTCTGGTCGTTTTGAATGACTGTGGCATTGATAATCTGAATTGCGCCCTGATAACCAAACTGGTTGGCATAGCTTTCTTCTTTTTGCGCAATGAAATGATCGACTTCGCCGACAATGGTGACAGTGTTTCCTTCCTTGGCACGGATAGCTATGGCACCGCCATAGATATAAATCGATCCCGTCTTATCGACCAGGTAGACTCCGTTAGGATTGTTCTTCTGTCCTAACAGCCTAGTGGCAATGGTTCCGGTGACCTTAGCCTTAGTTCCGACGGCGGCATTCCGTGCCTCGGCAATCGTCCTAGACGGATATTCGCTTTCATCTACGGGAGTATGGGTTGAATCAAAATGAAGAAGTTTGGTCGTTGTTCCTTTCGGACCCATTTCCGGAGTTCCCTTATAGGTGTGGACTGCGCCTTTAAGATAGACGGTATCTCCGACAAGAGGAGTATCGGAAAGCTGATCAAAATACGTCGTGCCATCGGCACCCCGGACTCCGTAGACATAGAGCTCTTTGCTGCTGTCGTTGACATCCGTAATGTACCTTTCGCCATAGGCATAGTTGCTAATGGATTTGACAACGCCTTGGACAACATATTCCGCGGATGCCTCTTCCCCCGCTGCGTTTGCAAAGTCGATCCTTTCAGAGACCGAATAGATGGTATCCGTAATCCCCTCAACGCTAGGATGCGAGACAGATGGAGTGGCGTCAGAGGAAGAGGAAGGCTTCTCTGTCGGAGTCTCACTTGGACGTTCACTTTCACTTGCTGCAGGGGAAGGAGCAGCTTCAGAAGTTGATGCGGATGGAATTTCAGAAGTCTCACCACATCCAGCAAGAGATAAGGAAGCAAGAAGGACGACGAACAGTAAACTGCGACGCAACTTGTATTCTTTCATTGGTTTTACCTCGTCACTAGTTTACTGGATAAAATGGACAAAAAGAATAGTTTTTGTCCAAAATCATAATATTTTTCCGACTAACTAAGGCTTGATATTATTGAAATAAATGAAAAAAACAACCTTATATCATTAATAAAATACGCATATTGCTTAAGACGAAATGTATTGCAAAGAAGTATTTTTAAATGAACAAATTCTATTGTTTTGTCTAATTATATACTTTATATGAAAAATGTTCAATACTGGACAGAAAAAGACTTTCTGTCCATTGCAATGTAAGCCCTTTACTATTTACTGGAAAAGCGATATAAAAGTATCAGCCGAAAAAAGAAAAAGGAGAAGAATATGGGCTTATTTTCAGGAAAGACTGTCTTGATTACTGGTGCAGGCAGAGCTGTCTTGCAGGATGGAAACTGTGGATCGATTGGATACGGAATTGCAACCGCTTTTGCAAAGGAAGGGGCAAATCTCGTCCTTACCGGACGGAATAAAGAAAAGCTGGAAAGTGCCAAAAATGAACTGGAACGCTGCTATGGCATAAAGGTTCTCGCCCTTCAGGCGGATATCAGTGAAAAGAACGATAACGAACAGGTTGTCTCTTCCGTCATGGAAAACATCAAAACGACGTTCGGCCGTCTTGATGTCCTTATTAATAATGCCCAGGCTTCGGCTAGTGGTGTTCCGTTGAAGGATAACTCCACCGAGCAATTTAATCTTGCCCTCTATTCCGGACTCTATGCGACTTTCTACTATAGGAAACACGCCTATCCCCTTCTTAGAGAGACAAAAGGGAGTGTGATTAATTTTGCTTCCGGAGCCGGTCTTTTCGGCAACTATGGCCAATGCGCCTATGCGGCCGCTAAGGAAGGAATCCGCGGTCTTAGCCGTGTTGCTGCAACGGAGTGGGCAAAGGATGGTATTAATGTTAACGTTATCTGTCCCCTTGCCTGGACAAGCCAGTTAGAGAAGTTCAAGAATGCCTATCCGGACGCCTTCAAGGCGAATGTCCACGTTCCTCCAAGGGGGCATTTCGGCGATGCGGAAAAAGAAATCGGGCGGGTCTGTGTCAGGATTTCAACCCCGGATTTCAAGTATAGGACAGGAGAAACAATTACTTTGGAGGGAGGCAGGGGACTTCGTCCATGATTTTCAATTTACCTGAATCCTCTTGCAACATAATCTGCTAAAATAGTTCGCAGCAAGGTGTTGCTTTCCTTGCCGCCGATGAAAAGGAGGATTTGCACAATGAGGCAAAGACTAAGAGCAAGGCGTGAACCGCTAAAGTATGTTCAGGGAAGAGATGCCCTTTATAAGTTCTTCGACGAGAGGCATTATAGGGGCAAACGTTGGCTGTTTGTCTGCTCGAAGAGCGGATATAAGGCAGCCCACGACAAGCTTGAAAAGAGCTTCGAAGGAAAAGAAGACTATCGCCGTTATGAGGTTTTCGGTGGAATCTCCTCGGTTTCCGAAATCAAGAAGAGGGAAGCCATCGTCAAGGAAGACAAAATTGATACCGTCGTCGCCGTCGGCGGCGGAAGTGCTGTCGATACTGCAAAGGCTACGGCCTATTATAGGGGCAAGCATATTGTCATTGTTCCTACGGTTGCCGCCACGGATGCTCCGTGTACCGGACTTTCCGTCATTTATAACGATGATGGATCCTTCAACCAGTACCTCTTTTATCCGACTAACCCGGATGCCGTCATTGTCGACTGCAATATTATCGCTAACGCACCGGTGAAGTTCTTGATTGCCGGTATGGGCGATGCCCTCGGAACTTATTTCGAAGGACGTGCCTCGATCCGTACGGAATCCGCATCCCTTGAGGGAACCGGAATCACCCGTGCCGGCAGGGCACTTGCTAAGCTCTGCTATGAGACTCTCCGTGAATATGGTGCACAGGCCGTTGAAGCATGTAAGGAACATGTCGTCACCCCTGCCTTAGAGAATATCTGCGAAGCCAATGTCTATCTTTCCGGCGTCGGTGCCGACAACGTCAACTGCGCTGCCGCCCATTCCTTCTATAACGGTGTCACTTCCTTAGGCATCAAGCATGCCGACCATGGCTGCTGTGTTGCCTTCGGTACTCTTGTCCAGCTTATCCTAGAGGGGGCGACCAAGGAAGAATTCAACGATGTTCAGAGCTTCTGCCTTGAAGTGGGACTGCCGGTCACTCTTGCCGAACTTGGTGTTACGACCGATGAGCAGATTAAGACGATCAGCAAGAACGCCTGCGTCAAGGGAGAGACCATTCATAATCTTGCCGGAGACGTGCAGCCTGTCGAGCTCTATGATGCCATCAAACATGCCGATGCCCTCGGCCGTCTTGTCTTAGGAAAGTAAGCAAACCTGTTTTCATTAGCCTCCGGAGAAATCCGGAGGCTATTTTTAATGTATCTATTTTCTTATCGAAAAGGTAAAATAAGAGCAAAAATAGGAGGGTGTTTTCATCATGTTAAGTAAGGATCAGCGGGAGAGACTTTCCCTTCTCCATTCCAGGGGAAACGGTGAGTTTAAAAGAAAAGAGGAAATTCAGGCCTTGGAAGATAACTTCTGGGATACTTCCATGGCTTACGAGTGGCTGAACAAGAAAAAGGAAGACCCAATGGCTTCCCTTGAGGACTTCCATAAGGCCTATGATTTAGCCCGCTCTAAGGCTGCTGTTTTGCCTACTGACCGCTATGATTTAGGTAGCAACAATGCCAAGCCGAACAGAAAGGCACGGAGAGCGGAAAAAAAGCAAAAGAAGCAGAAGTAAAGGAAAAGGGCTCCCCTGGCAGGAGTCCTTTTCCGGCAGATTGATATTATCTTTTAGATTCCGTACTGGGAGATAGTGAACTTATAGTAGTCGATATTGACTCCGACTGTAGGAAAGTGGAAGGCGAAGAGATGGTCGCCCTTTTCTAGGTGCTGAGTTCCAATCTTTACTTCCTTCCAGTTGAACCAGTCGTTGCTTCCATCTTCCGCACGGCCGAGAGTAAGACTTGGATCGACGAAGGAAAGCTCCGCTCCGTCCCTATAGATTTTATAGTATTCAGAGACATTGTAGGGTTCGTATTTGGAAAGAACCAAGGTGATATCGACGCTTGCTTTGTCCTGCCTATAGAAGGGGAATTCGATGAATCCGTTCTGGATGTGACCAAGGGACTTCCCTCTGCTGCTGTGGGAATCGGATTCGACTCTTCCGGCGGCTCCGGCGGCATCAAAGTTCAGATTGAGGTAGGGAAGATCTTCCCCTTCATACACGTATTCCCCGTCACCGTCGATGTTCCTCAGATCATTATATCCGCTGACAGCGAAGGTAAAGCAGTCGGTGTTCGGGAAGCAGTTCTCTTTTAGGGCCTTGATGGAAAGAACATGGTCTCCCGCCTCAAACTCCTTCTTGATGATGGATACGTTTTTCCAGTTCCAATACTGATTGCTATCGGTATGGCCGAAGGAAGAGTAGCCGGTCTTGATTTCCTCGTCGTCCAGCCGGATTTCCAGATTGTCATCTAAGGAGAAGGTATCCTCATACTTTGCCCTGACGGCAGAAATATCGATGGTGCACTTGCTCAAGTTGCTAAATGAAAGACTGAAGATTGTCCCTTTTGCAACGTTTCCGATGGATTTTCCACCGCTGGTGAGACTTGCTGCATCACCGGTCGGCGACTCGACCTTATAGGACCCGCTGGCCACCTTGATTTCCTCTGCTTCCCTGACAAAGGTTCCGTTTGTCTTTATCTGAAGCCCTTTTTCGTCTGTCTTTCCATAATAGGAAGTCTCAAGGAGGAAGGCATCGAGGTTGATTCCGGATCCAATGGCGGTATAGGTGAAGGTATGGAAGCCTTTGGAGAGTTTCCTTTCAGTCAGAGGAACGTTCTTCCAGTTCCAGTACTGGTTTCCCTCTGTGCCGCCGAAACTGTTGTAACCATTGCTGTTAACGACCTGTCCGTCCATCCTGAACTGGATATTCGAGTCGACATCATAGGCGCTGGGATCGGCCCTGCGTGCATAAGGCTTTACATAGGCATCATCCTTTAGGCAGAAGGAAAAACTGAAGACCGAACCGGCACCGATTCCTCCGATGGATTTTCCGTTGTAGGCGTCTGTCGCATCTTCAATCAGGCTTTCCTTTGTTTTTCCTGCTGCGGCAAGATCTTCGCGGACAACCCATTGGTCAAGATTTAGCTTTTCTACATCGACAATCGTCGTCCCATCCTGGCTGATCTGTACATATTTATCCGTATCATTGAAATCGGTAACTTCAAAGGATAGGCAGTCAAAGTTAGGAAGAGAGTTGATAACATCGATAGTAAAGGTATAGTCTCCCTGAGTAAGTAGCCTATCGCCAAGAACAATGCTCTGCCAGGGCCAGTAATCGGTCTGGGAACTATGGCCACCAAAGACCGCACCGGTTTTAAGGACTTCCTGATTTACAGAGAACTTAACATTGCTATCCAAATTGAAGCCTTCATCGTAATTTGCCCTGATGCCGGTGATTTTCACCCGCGCATTGCTTTCCGCCTTAAAGGGAAAGGAGAGAGTGGAACCGGCAGTAAGACCGCGGATGCACTTTCCACCGCTTGTCTTATCCTTTGCCTCGCCGGCAGGTTCCTCGATGATTCCAAGGGAAGTTAAATCAGGACGGAGAGTCGCATGGGAAAAATCCAAATCCTCCGCCTCGACTGTGTATGTCTTGTTTTCGCTGATCCGGAAGTTATAGCTATCTACTACTGTAATTTCCTTTTCTGCCTTTTTCTCCGGATTGGCATGGGAAGAGGCAACAATCTTTCCTTTTCCGACCTTCAGACCGGTAACTACGCCATTTTCGACTTTCAAGACATCCTCATTCTCGCTTGTCCAGATAACAGCGGTATCCTCACTGTTTTCGACTAAGGCAGTCAGTGTGATGCTCTTTCCGAGGACAACCTGATCATCGCCGGAAAGAGTGACGATGATTTCCTTAACCTCGGGAGAGGTGGATTCACTTTCAGAGGGTGTGGGGGAAACCGAAGGCTCTTTTGAAGGTGTCTCACTCGGGGTGACCGTCGGCTTACCCTCCGTAGGTTTGCTCTCGGTAGGCTTTGTATCAGACGGCTTTTCGGTTGTTCTCTCGCTTGGCTTGCTCTCACTCACGGATGGCATGCCGGTATCCGACGGGGTAATGGAAGAATCTTCCTTTCCGCACCCGGAGAGGGAAAGGAGCCTCATCAGAGAAAGAATTGACAGCTTTCGGAATTTGTTTTTCATTGTATCCTCCTGTTTCCAAACAGTTGCATAGCTATATTGAGCGAGAATGAAATCGCTTTCAATCTAAATTCCGTAAACTTTTGTTTTGAAAGCAAAATCTAACTGCAGATGGTATCTGATGAACAGAAATAGACAAAACTGTTGATTCTGTCCGACAACAGTGCTTAAACTAGGTAGGTTTTAAGATTTCGAAGCCAAAAAGCAAGATTATTGGAAAATGATTGTAAGCACTTTTATCCCTTGCAATAATGACAACGCTTTCATTCCAACGGGAGTGAAAGAAAGGAGAAAAATATGAAAAATAAAAAAACGAAGATGCTGTCTCTTCTTGCCTTCTTATCCGTGTTTGGAATGAGCGCATGCGGACAAACGGAAACGTCAGGTTCCGGAAACGAAACAGCGAAGACATCGGAAAAAGAAGGCGGATTCAGCTTCCAACCGATCCGTCCGGCAAGCGAAGAACCTAGCGCGTCTCCTTCCGCCTCTGAGGAAGTCAGCCTGAATGTCGAGGTTCTTGCGACGGTTGACAAAGACGGAGAATATACGGTCGAAGCAGAAGACTGCGACACTAGCGGCTGCACTCTCCAGGAAGGATGCGGAGGATTCTATGAATCTCCATCCACCCCGACTAGCGGAGGGGAGTGCATTGCCTGTATTGCTGCCCCGAGCATCCTTGCCTTCAAGTTTGAGGCGAAACAGGACTGCGACATCGAATTCCATACCTTCTCGGCCAAATACGAAAATCCCTGGAGTCTGGATGATAATGTCTCTTACTATCTTGACGAAGAGAGCGATACGCCTTTTGTCACGAATTATCAGGAGTTTGGCAGAGCCGACGGTAACGACTGGTACAACTGGAAGGATGTGACCATCGGTACCAAACGGGTGACGAAAGGCGTCCATCAGTTCAATATTTCGGTAAAAGGTGCTTTCCCGAACACGGACTGCTTCAAGCTGATTGTTTCCAATTTCGGAACAGAAGCCGCCGCCTAGTTTCTTCCGGCATAGAATCCTGGACCAATCTTATGCACTATGACCTTTTTCGGAAAGAAAGGACAACTTTTGAATGAAACGAACTACCGCGATTATCAATATTTCTACTATCCTTATGCTGGCCGGCATCCTTGGGACTGCTAACGGCGTGGCAAGGAAGTATGCTGGGACGATTGATCTCTATCTTTCCTCTTCTCAGACAGATTATGATTCCGAGGAGGCAAAGGAAGCCTTGACGAAAGGCAAAGCCTTGGCTCAGGAAATCGTCGAAGACGGAGCTGTTCTTCTCAAGAATACCAACAATGTTCTTCCCCTTACGAATCCTAAGGTGAATATCTTTGGCTGGGGCGGAAGTGACAACGGCTTCATGTATCAGGGAGGCGGAAGCTCAGAAGGCGGATACTCTGCCGATAAGATTACCTTCTATAATGCTTTCAAGCAGAATGGATTTACCATCAATCCGGAGCTGGAAAAGGCTTATAATAGCCTTCCATATCATCGTGAAGGTGCTCCGGACCAGGATCAGTTCTCAACCTATTACCGCCTTTATGAACCGGATGCAAGCTTCTATACAAAAGAAAGAATGGAGCAGGCAAGAGAATTCTCTGATACTGCGATTATGGTTTTCTCCCGCCGTGCCACGGAAGGAGACGATCTTCCGAAAGTCCAGTATGGCGAGAACGGAGACCAGGTTTCCGATAGAAACTATCTTTCTCTTTCCGATAAGGAAGCTGTCAGGGTCAAATATGTAACCGACTATTTTGATAAAGTTATCTGCATTTTCAACACCTCCGCTCCTAGGGAAATGGGATTCCTCGACTATGATGGAATCGACTCCGCCCTCTATGTCGGATATCCGGGCTATTATGGGACGAGCTCTATTGTCAAGGTCCTTGCCGGTGTCACGACTCCTAGTGGACATAGGGTTGACACGAGTGCCTATAGTCTCGACTCTGCTCCGAGCTATGTCAATACCGGAAACGAGGAGACGCATAACTATTCCGGCCGTGCAGGACGGTATACCGACTATGCCGAAGACATTTATATCGGTTATAAGTGGTACGAGACTGCCGACGAAGAAGGGCTTTATGACAATCTGGTCATGGATTCCTATGGCCATAAGAAACACGGCTATGATGCTATCGTCCAGTATCCGTTCGGTTTCGGCCTTAGCTATACGACTTTCTCTTGGACGCTAGACTCCATAACTAAGGATGGAAAGATCCTAAATGGAAATGAGACCCTATCCAAGGACGATACTCTAACCTTCAAGGTCTGGGTGGAGAATACCGGGAACTTTTCCGGACGCGATGTTGTTCAGCTTTATTTCAATCCGCCTTATACGAAAGGGGGAATTGAGAAAGCGTCACAGAACTTGATTGACTTCCAGAAGACTAGCGTGCTTGAACCGGGAAAAGGCGAAGAACTGACCCTTACTGCCCGTGTTGCCGATTTGGCAAGCTACGACACCTACGACAAAAACAACAACGGCTTTATGGGCTATGAAGTCGAAGAGGGAAAATATACTTTCTCTTTGCGTACCGATTCCCACACGGTCAAGGATGAAAAAGAGGCAAGCTTTTCGAAAACATTCAACGTTCCCTCCGGAGGTTTCCTTTACGATAAGGACCCCGATACCGGAAGCGAAGTGAAGAATCGTTTCACTACCTATACCAATGAGGTAAGTAAAGCTTCTTCCGCCATTGACGAACCGCAGGCCACTTATGCGATCAGCATTGAAGGAAACGACTCTAATCCGGACTATAACCAGGGAATCACTTATCTTACCCGTGCTGATTTCGAGGGAACCTTCCCCAAGCATACGGAAACCCGTACTAGGAGCAAGGCTAGGTATGATAACTCCTTCAAGGTACATGCACCTTTCGTCAACGAAAATGATGTAAGGCCCGTCACCGGATCCAAATCGACTAATCTTACCCTTAACGATGTCAAGGGACTTCCCTATGACGATCCCAAATGGGATCAGCTGATTCAGCAGCTGACTGTCGAAGAGCTCGGAAACCTTTCAGGGCATGGCGGATTCGGAACAATTGCCATCGATTCCATCGGTAAGCCGAAGACGACCGATAGCGACGGCGGTACCGGTTTCACCTCTTCCATTGCCTCCGGAGATGGCGGCCATGCCACGAAGTACCCCGCAGCCAACACTCTCGCCCAGTCCTGGGACTGGAAAAAAGCCTATAAGTGGGGCAATGCCATAGGCGAAGAAGGTAAGGCACTGAACATTCAGGGCTGGTATGCCCCTGGCTGCAACGTCCATCGCTCTCCCTTAGGCGGACGTAACTTCGAGTATTTCTCCGAGGACGGAAGAAGGTGCGGAGTCTTTGTCGGATACACTGTCAAAGGATGCACCGAAAACGGTGTCTATGCCTACAGGAAGCACTTTGCCGGAAACGATTCCGATGCGGGACGTAACGGTCAGTATAAGTGGATGACGGAACAGTCGTTACGCGAAATCTGGGCTAAACCCGCTGAGCTTGCCGTCAAGATCGGCAAAGCCAATGCCGCCATGGTCTCTGTCGACCGTATCGGTTCGGTCCGTGCCACCGGTTCCTATGCCTTGCTTACTTCCCTTCTCCGCGATGAATGGGGATTCCGGGGCTCAACGATTACTGACTATTACCAGGCCGGAAACGTCAACGACAGGGACGAAGGCATCCGTGCCGGAAACGATTTAGCCCTTCATCCATCCGGCTCCTATAAGCTTTTTGACGATATTACTTCCCCTACATCGGTAATTGCCTTGCAGAAAGCAGCCCACAATATCCTCTTTACCTACATTGATACCATCCACCGGACGGAGACGGCTACCGGTATTGATAGGAGCATTAACACCGGTAAACGTCAAAACACCAATGACGGTACGTGGTGGCGGCCTACCCTCTATTCCATCGATGCCGTTGTCGGAGTCGGACTTCTTGCCTGGGCGGGTATCTCCATATTCCTGACCTGGTTTAAGAAACCGAAGGAACAGAACTAGGAGACTCACGATGAACGAACAGAAAAAAGTCGGAATATTCGAATCTGCCGCTTTCCTTTCCGGTATCCTCTCCTTTGCCATGCTCTTCCTTCCTGCCTTCTGGGAAAAAGGAAAGGATTCCATCCCTCTAAGGGAAAGGATCTTCGGTAATGACCGCATCCCTTTTAACGGAATCCTCTTTTTTGCCTTCCTTCTCCTCCTTCTTGCCCTCTTATGCTCTCTAACGCTTTCTCTCTTCTCCTTCCTAAACCGTTTCTTCAATGAAAAGACAGTGACGGCCCTTGGCATCTCTTCCGGTGTATTCTTCCTTGTCTCTGCTATTGTCCTTGCCTTAGGCATCATTCTGACAGGACTGAATAAGGAAAACTCCGAACTCGGCCTTGTCCAGGGAAACTGGGGAATCGGAATCGGAAACATTCTTACTCCTCTGTTTGGGTTTGCTGCTTTTTGCCTCTCTTATCCTGCCGCTTTGATTATTCCTCATCACCTCGATATTAAAGATAAGGAACAGAAGGTTAAGGCCTAGCTTATTTCTTCTTCCTATGGGCCAGAAACCCTGTCCCATAGGAGAAGTTTTTCCGTTTTCCGACCTTAGTGAATTTTAAGAGATGGATGACATTGGAGATAGAAAGGGAGCGACTATACACGTAGGGTGATTTTCCTCCTCTTTTCTGTTAAAATCGAGAAAGGAATGACTTCCATGATTTATATAGGAATTGTCGAGGATGAGGCTTGCGATCGGGAGGTGCTTGAAAAATATTTTGCCGACTTCCGGAAAGAAATCGGAGAGGGAAGGAACCTCTCCTTCTTTTCGAGCGGAGAATCTTTCCTGAATTCCTTTTCCTATGGAAAATACGATCTGATTCTTATGGATATCGAGCTAGGAAACAGGAGCGGAAGGAAAACAAGCGAATATATCCGGAAAATCGATTCCGATGTCATTCTTGTCTTTAGGACGAACCTTGCCCAGTATGCCATTGACGGATATAAGGTTAAGGCAAGCGACTATATTGTCAAACCAATTTCCTATTGGGATTTTAAGACCCGCAGGAAAAACATCGTTGATTCTATCCTCTCCAAGAATAAGGAAAAGGTCCTGATTTCCGAAAACGATAAAAAGGTTGTTCTCTTCCTTAAGGATATCTATTACATCGAAGTGAAGAACCATCTGCTTGTTTATCATACAAATAAAGGGGAGTTCCGGACCTACGGCTCACTTAAGTCGGTCGTCAACGAAAGGCCGAAAAATGGATTCGCCCTGTGCAATTCCTGCTTCCTAGTCAATCTCAGCTATGTCGAGAGCGTCGAAGGATATTCCTGCATTGTCCATGGCACAGACCTTCTGATTTCCCATCCTAAACGGAAGGGGTTCCTTGATGCACTTAGCCGGTTTCTGGGGGCATCATGAACTTCTATCCTATTTCCTCTCTCTTCTTTTACCGTGCGATTTTCAGGGCGTGGCTCCTTTTCGGTGAGGCCCTTTTTCTCTTCCGCCTGAAAAAGAAGCGGAATTTTCTTCTCCGGACGTCTCTTTCCTATCTGATCTGCTTTGGTTTTGCCTTTGCCTTTCCTATCCCTACCGGGAATTCCTTCTACACCAGGTGTAGGTTCTTCTGCAGGTTCTTTTTGACCTACGGGCTTACCTTTTTCCGTTACCGCTGCGGCTGGCGCCATCTTCTTTTTTCTGCCATCTGCGGATATACGACCGAACACATCGCCTACGAGACCTATTTTGCCATTGCGAACTTTGCCGGAATCCTCGGCTATGGCAACCAGGGGCTTTATTCCAACGATACGATTTCGATTTTTACCGGTCCCCTTGATGCACTGACCTATTTCTGTTCCTTTTTTATTGTCTTCTATCTCGTCTTTCTCTGTTTTGCCAACCGGATGAACAACAGGGAAAGCAGGGATCTGAACAATTCCTTTTCCGCACTGGCTATCTCTTCCCTCTTCCTTCTGATTGACATTGTCATCAACTCTCTTGTCTCTTATTACGGAACAATCCACTACGACACGATGTTTAGGGGATTTATCGCCTTAGTCAACGCCCTTTGCTGTCTTGTTGCCCTTAGGTTCGCCTTTCAACTCTGCTATAAGGCATCTTTACAGAAGAACCTTGCCATCATCGAAGAGCTCCGCAAAGAGGAAAAGAACCAGTATGAGCTGACAAAGGAGACAATTGATCTTATCAATATCAAATGCCACGACAGGAAACATCAGCTGAGAGGAATCGCCAAAAAGGAACAGATGTCCCCAAAGACCATTCAAGACAGGGAGAGCCTCATTCAGATTTACGATTCTTCCATCAAGACCGATAATCCGGTCCTGGATGTCATCCTGACCGAGAAGTCCCTTTTCTGCAACAAGCGGGAAATCAAGTTTTCCTGTATCGCCGATGGTTCACTGCTGAATTTTAGGAGCGAGGAAGACCTTTATTCCCTTTTTGGAAACATTATCGACAATGCCATCGAGGCGGTTAAGGATCTTCCTCTCGGACAGCGGATTATCTCTCTGAAAATCGTTTCACACGGAAACAGGGTGTCTATCAGCGAGAAGAATTCCTTTTCCGGAAAGCTCCGCTATTCTAACGGCATGCCGATAACCAGTAAGAACGATTCCCGCTACCATGGTTTTGGTCTAAAAAGCATCAAGATGGTTGTAGAGAAATACAAGGGGACCTTCACAATCTCGGATAAGGACAATCTCTTTACTCTCTCCCTCCTGCTTTTCCCGGAGAAAACAAGCTAAGAACAGGAGAAGGATAAATAGCAGGGCTCCTGACTCCCAGGGGCAGGATGATTTGAAAGCTGCATGCTGAGACAAAAACCGGAAAGAGTGAAAAAGGCTTTTTCCTAGTGGCCACCATCAGGAAAACAGTGATGGTGCCGTAGTCTGAAAGAAAACAAGAAAGCAGACTGTTTGCCCTTTGCAAAAGCAAAGCAAGGAAAAAGGCCGCGGTGAACGGCCTTTTTCTCTGCTCAGTCTTTTAGTCAGGCAGCAAGATAGCTTCTGTTCTTGCTGGTTAGGTATCCGCCGCCGAAGAGAAGAAGAAGGGAAGCGGTGTAGAGAAGTGTCTCAAAGAGCTTAGCAAGGGAGAATCCGTTATGGTTGATAAGGCTCATGATCCTGACGACGAAGTAGGACACGATGACAAAGGCGGCATAGACGAGATTGGAGAAGGAGAAGACGATGCCAAGAAGCTTGCTGTGGACAAAGAGGAAGGTGAACCCGCAGGCGATGATGAGAAGATAGAAGAGTCTGGCAAGAGAAGTGATGATGCTGTTTGCCCTATCGCTTCCGAAATTCAGGGAGTAGGAACCGACGACAATCAGAATCAGAAGCGAAGGGGCAATGGCACGGATCGTTCCTTGGCAGCCCTTGGCTCCGAAAAGAAAGAAGAAGTAGAAACCGATTAAGAGAAGCAGGATAAATATCTCGATGATGAACTTCCTAAGTGAATTGATGTCCTTTCCGATGGATGGGACTCCGCAGGAGAGAAGATAGTAGATAATGAGGGTGATTCCGGAGATAAGGAACCTGATGTGAGAGAGCGACCATTTTGTTTTCTGTGTACTCATGCGATAGAAATACCTTTCTTTTCCATTTTAGCCGATTTCCTTTTTGTAAGGAAGACGATTATCCGAAGATGGGGAGGGTTAAAGAGAGTTTAAGGAGAATGAAAAGAAACGGAATGGAAACAATGCTAAGGAGCGTAGAAAGGAAGACGGAATCACTTGCTACATAGTCCTCTTTCTTGAATTCCACGCAGAAGACCGCCACCACGGCTCCGACCGGAGCCGAATTCCCGATTACCCTTGCCGAAAGGGAGATTTCGTCAAAGTTGATGACATTCCCCATCTTTAGAAGAAGGGACAGGCCGAGGATGGCACAGGGGAGAAAGAACCTATGGAGAAGGGAAATCACCCAGGCGGTCTTATTCTTCCTTGCCTGAAGGATATTGCATTCGCCAAGGGTGGCGCCGATTAGTAGCCTTGCGACAGGGTTTCCCCTTGCCTTACCGACTTCAAAAACCTTATAAAGGGCAGGAAGAGTCCTGTCAATGCGGACAAACCCGTATTCTTTGTCTCCGACTTTGACCTGGAACACGTAGTTCTGGATAATCCAGAAGATAAGACCGATAATCCTACAGATCCTTACCGGATTAAGGAAGATCTTCTTCAAGGTCGGCAGAATGGTCTTTTTCGTCCTCTTTTCTCCGGAGATGGCAATATAGGAATAAATATAGGTGGTGATACGGAAGGCAATTGACCTCCTGCTGATCGGAATCAGGACTCCGCTTTCTGCTCCGTAGACAGCCTCTAAAAGAGGCATGGAATAAAGGGATAGCTGTCCTACGCTCCTTAAAATCGAATAAATCGTCCGTTTCTCCTTTCCAAGCCGGAAAAAAAGGAAAATGCCTAGAGTAATGAATAGGACATAGAAGAGAAGGTCGAAGACAAAAATGAGGACGTTCTGTTTAAAGCTTTCCAAAGAGAAATCACTCCTGAAGGCACAGAATGCCCTGCAGGGAATGGCGATTTTCAGCGCCACGGTATTCAGAACGGATTTTCCCTGGTCGGAAATGATACCCTTGATCCGAAGAAAGAAGCCAAGCAAGATGAAAACCAACGAAGAGAGGATGGCACCAAGGAATCCTTGGTCGGTCAATACCTGTTTTACGATTTCCATACGCCTAAATTTTAGTCAATAAGAAATAAAGAAAAGAGGGAAAGCGCTTATCAGAAAGAAAGAAGAAAAAAGAAACCTTATAATAAAGAGGAAAACAGGACGGAGAAATGGAAATGATAGAACAAACCGGACAAGGACGTCCAAAAGATAGGACAGGAAGAAGCAAGGAAGAGCAGAGTGTCTATGTCCTTCTTGATTCCCTAAAGATTCCCTATCACCGCCTAGACCATGAACCTCTCTTCTCGATGGACGGCTATGGAGAGATTGAGAAAGCTTTAGGCTGTCCTGTATGCAAGAACCTTTTTCTTGCTAACCGGCAGCAGACTGTTTTCTACCTGCTTAGGATAAGCCCGCAGAAGAAGTTCAGGACTAAAGAACTATCCAGCCAGATCCATTCTTCCCGTCTTTCCTTTGGAAACGAAGAGGCTCTTAGTTCCTATCTTCATGCAAAGAAGGGATTCTGCTCGATACTTGATCTGAGGAACGATGAAGAAGGCCATGTTTCGCTTCTGATTGACGTAGATCTTCTCAAAGAGGAAAAAGTAGGCGTCCACCCCTGTGCCAACACTTCCACCCTATCCATCAGTTGGAAGGATCTCCTAGACAAATTCCTTCCTGCCATCCATCACGGCTACACAGCCGTGACTCTTTCTTAGCCATTCGGAACAAGAAAAAGGAGAATAAAAAACGGCAGGCTCAGTTGCCTGCCGTTTTCTGTTTGCACTATAAGAGATGGCTAAGCCGTCTTTGTTAGAGTGACAGGGTCATAACCAGTGTAAGTGTAGGTGACTGTTCCATCCGCATTGAATTTAAGAGTGACATCCCCTTCGTCTAAGGAAGTGCCGATATAGGTTGTTCCATCATAGGAAACCTGGGCTAACTCGTCGTCTTCAATGCTCGAATTGTAATCCGTAAGCGTCACCGTTCCATCCGCAGTGATGGTTAAGGTAACTAGTGAGTCAGCATCTTCGTATGTCCCGGCCCGTGATCCGATATCGCCTGCCGACGGTTTGTCAATCACGGTGATTGTCACTTCATCGGAGGCAAAGGAGCCGTCTGTCGCCTCAGCCGTGATTGTGGCCTCTCCGGCTTTTACGGCGGTGATTGTTCCGTTTTGGTCAACGGTAGCGACCGTCTTATCGCTTGTCGACCAGTTAAGTTTTGTGTTTGCGGCATCTGTGGGGGTGATTTTCGTATTGGCCTTAGCCGTTTCCCCGACGACGAGAGTCGTCTTATCCAGGGTAATCTTGATGCTATCAATCCTTACCGGTGTGACTTCAACGTCTAAGTCGACGGTTAGGCCCCTCGATGAGGTTGCGGTGAGTGTAGTCTTTCCCGTCTTCAGGCACTTAATTGTCTTATTCCCCTTAGTCAAAGAAGACTCCTGCCCGAATGTGCCCTCGTCATTTTCGACTTGGACAATGGCTTGGTCTGCGGAAGATAACTTCCATGCCTCCTCGGCTGCATCGTTTCCTTCCTCGTCGGAGAAGAATGCCTCGACCTTAGCTTCCTTTCCCGCATAGGTGTTGCCGTCTTCTGCGATTCCGATCTCTATCTTCGTTGCCTTGATATAGGTGTAAAGCTCGTCCGTTGCGGAATAGAGATTAGCCTGTTTTTTGTCTCCTTTGTCTCCGACAACATTGAGGACATATTCGGCCTGTCCGTCAAAGGAGAAGTTCTTCTTGATTTTCAGGAAGCCTGCTGTCCTGTTATCCGTAAAGGTTCCAAAGACGTCATAGTTCTCGCTCTTTCCACTGTAGGGAAGGGTGACTGTGTTGCTAATTCCCTTATCTGATTTGAAATCGATTTTCGCCTCACCCTTTGTGATAGTGATAACCCTGTCTTCCTTATCCCACCACTGGCCGATGATGTCTGCACTGACCTTTTCAGCCTCTTTTATTTCAATCTGGACATGATTGGATTCAATCGGAGTCTCGGTAGCTCCGTGCTTAGAAAGGGCATAGACTTCCACCATTCCGGTTTTCAATGGGGTGAGAAGGCCTTTGTTGTCTATGCTCGCCTTTTCGGCATCGGAGACATGCCATTCTAGTTCTTTGTTTGTGGCCGTATTTGGTGTGATTACAGAAGAGAACTGAAGCGTCTTTCCGATTGAAACGGAAGAAGCATTTTCTTCCGCGGCAATCCTTACACCTGTTACCGGTTCGGCATCGGCCTGATAATGCTTATGGCAGTTCTCATCCGCAATGAAGGCGACTTTCTCCGTGGAGAATCCCCACTGCTTACCGATCCTGTTTCCGTAAATGTGGATTCGGACTTTGTAGGCGGGGGCAAAAGTCTTTTCCCTCAGCTTCAGGTTCTTGGTGGATACGTTATCCTTGACTTCCTCTGTGATGTCAAGCTCTGTCCAGGTTGATCCGTCATTTGAGGTTTCGATGGCAACCTTCTCTATGGCACTTGTCTCGTTATTGCTGTACCTTTGGGCATAATAGAAGGAAATCCCGGAGACCTGTTGGTCCGAGAAATCAAAGGTTGCCACTCCGTCGCCTCTTGTGTCCCTTTCTTCCTGCCTTGTGTTACTGCTTCCGTTACGCCTCCTTAGAACCTTTTTGCCTTTGTATATACCTTGTCCGTCGAGGATGTCGCAGCCTTTATTTATGCTTACGCCAAAGGGAAGACTGTTACTGATGGAATTTACTGCACTGACATCCTGATTGACAAGACCATTGAAGGAGAGATTATAGACGGCATCCTTCAGATTCTGGCTAGGAAGTCCGTTGACACGGATGGAAATCTTATTGGAGGTATGGGTATTTCCGCTTCCGTCCTTCCAGGAATAATAAACCTTCGTTTCTCCCTGGCTTTGGGCAAGAACAAGAAGATTGGTTGTCGTCGATTCAAAAGTGGCGACGGTCGGATCATCACTGACTTTCGTCAAAGTGGAAGATTCTTTGATCCAGCGCTCTTCTTTGACTCCATCCGGTGCATCCCATGTCCTACTCCTTGTCCTAGGCAAGGACTTTTCGATATCAAGGATATAAGTGTCACCGTCTTTTTTGGCACTATCGTCGCTGACCGTTAAGTCAATACTCTTGATGTAAACATGGACCTGAGGACCATCATAGCCTTTGTACTGCCAGTACTCTTTGACATTGTCTGCATTCGGGGCGGCAGGAAGCCTTGTGTCATCGAAAGTGGTTCCTCCGACATTCCTCACCTTAGTGATTGCAGAGTTTACGTCTGTGTCAACATTGCTGTCGGCAATGCCGAACTCTTTCAAAAGGTTATTGGAATCTAGTTTGAAATAGAAAGTGTCCGCTGAAACGTCCCTGCACCAGGAGTAGCAATAGTCCATGATATCTTCTAAGGCTGTTTCATCGACGATGTAATATTCGCCGTCCCTTAAGATAATCTTGTCCTGATATAGTTTGAGCTTTTCGATGACGCGGCGGAAATCAAGCCCGCCCTGTCCGCCTATACCGACATAGGCCCCGTCAGACCCTTGGTTAAGCCAAGAGGAGACTTCCTTACTGCCCTTTGAGGCTTCAAACCACTGATAGGATTTGCCGTTATAGTCGTGATAGTACTGGTAGATCTTATCCCCTGTCCCCCAGTCAGAGACAAGAATCTGGTAATTGTTGTAATAGAAAAGGGAATCCGTAGTGCTTCCGACTTCTTCTGAGACGGCGCTGACGGAAAGAGAGGAATTGGAATAGTCAGCATTCAATGCGGTATTAATGGCATCAGTCTTTGGCGGCTCTGAAGTAGAGGTAGAGGGTTTATCGGAATTGCTTCCGGGCTTTTCCGAAGCACTCTCCTGTGGCTTTTCACTAGGTCTGTTGCTGATTTCAGGCAAGGTGCTATTGTTTTCCGACGGCTCAATGGTTGCTGAAGAGTCCCCTTTATGGCAGGCACTCCTAGCTAAAACTGAGATTAAAGAGAAAAGGGTAAACGTCAACTTGGTTTTCTTCATCTGTTTTTATTTCCTTTCTTTTTCGTTTCCGGATGTCGTACTGCTTATGTCGTAGACAGCGATAAGGAAGACATCCCTATCGCCTTCAAAGCCCATTTCAACAGCTTCCTCTTCTGTCCTATAGAGATAAGTCAGGCCAATATTCCCTTTATCCGCATACCTTGTTCCATAATTGTCGGTGAGGGTATATCCGTTTTGCTTTAAAAGGGCAGAATAGGAGTCCAGGATGCCTTCCTTTGGACGATAGCAGGCGATATAGAGCCTATCGATTCCATAGGATGTCTGTCTTTCGGCAGTGTAATAGTCGGCTTCTGCCGCAGGAATATCCGACCCAATGAAATTCTTGATTTCCTGTTCAGGGAAGGAAGTCCTCTTATCCTGGTAAAGATATGCGACAATTCTTAATCCGCTTCCCTCGCTTAAAGCAAAGGAGTCAAAGAGGACGAAAAGGATTTGGTTAGGCGAGACCCGCCTGTATGCGCCTTGCGTCTTACTTTCGCTTGATGAGGAAGAAAAAGAGAATCCTCTCCGATTCAGGCTTGCCTTATAGGCCTTACTTAGGCTTTCCCCGTCAGTGGAAGAAAAACAGTAAATGGCAGTGGCTGTTATTCCATAGTTATCCCTTTCTACATTGCTTCCCTGATAGCTTTCCGCAGGACAGACGGGAATCAAAGTCCGATAGTCGCCGACGCTTTCTGTAAGAAGAGCGTCGATGGCTCTGTTGAATTGATAATCCTTTTCTTCTACGGATTGAGAATTAGGATAAGAGGAGGAAATGGATGGCTCTGCAGTGGCTGACGAAGACTTAACGGAAACCTCTGAGCCAGAATTCTTCGTTGCCTGGCATCCAGTGGAAAGAAGAAAAAGCGCAGAAAGGAAAGAAAGCCAGATCGGTTTTGACATGAAAATCTCCTTTCAAATAGTTTGTATACTTAATTATATCCTGAAAGCAGAAACGAAAATAGGAAAAAAATTAGCATATCCTAACCAGAAAAGCAATTTATGTCTAGCTAAATACATATAGAAAAAATGTGTCCGGTTTTCATGTTAAACCAAAGAGCAAAGACGGACTCTTTCTGGAAAGTTAAGGATTTCTTTTCCTATTGTTTAACTTCCTCAGAGATAGGAGAAAAAAGAAGGTGGTATTTTCTTCACTAGGATATCTTTTTCTGTTTTTTGAACCAGCGGAATGGTGAAACCCTTTTTAAATCTTTACAATTAAATTTCCAAAATAAATTTTAAAAAAATATTTATATGGAAAAATATCAAGTTCAAAATGGCAATGTAATTTATTAGAAAAAGTCCGTAAAAAAGGATATTTACAGGTTTTTTTATCACGAATAATAGCGTGAAAAACATTGAATAATAATTTTCCGAATTGTTGACAACAAAAAAAGAAAGTGATACCTTGTAAGCGGTTTAAAAGAGAAGGGGCACAAAACACGCTCTCCTCTTAAGAAACCCTTTACAGGTTAATTCCTATAAAGAAGTCGGTTGAAATTCGTCTCTGAGTTCAACAGACGAAAAAGGCGAAGAAATTTTTCACAAGGAGGAACAAAGATGAAAAAGTTTCTAAAGTTAGCTTGCGTGGCGTTAAGGGCTGCCGGAAGGGCTGGATGTCAGAAGGGAGGAGCCAGTGCAAGTACGGATACTGGTAAAGGTAATGATTCTGGAACCGGGGGGACAACATCTAATAATGTCTCTATTAAGATTCTGAACTTCAAACCCGAACTTGCTGAAAAGTGGGGAAATATTCAGGCAGCTGTCAAGAAGGATCTTGGCTTTGACCTTGTCGTCGAAACTGCTGCTTCGGGACAATATGAAACTAAGCTTCGCCAGCTTATCTCTACTGACGGTGCTCCGGATATTTTCCAAATCAGTGGTCCTGTCGGGTATTCCAACTGGTCTGACTATATTGCTGACCTTGATGGTTCTGATGTCTACAATGCCCTTTCCGACCAATCTCTTGCCTGCAAGATTGATGGAAACGTTAAGGCTATCCCGGTTACCGAGGAAGGATATGGTATCATTTATAACAAGAGCATTACCGATGCCTATTTTGCCTTAACTAATAAGGCGTCAACAGGTGTCAGCAAGAGGGAAGACATCAAGTCCTATACTCAGCTTAAGGCCGTTGTCGAAGATAGGCAGGCCCATAAGAGCGAACTTGGCATTGACGGTGTCTTTGCTCCTTCCGGATTGGATGATTCTACTTCCTGGCGTATCACCGGGCATGCCTTCAATAGGGCTCTTGTCGGCGAGCTTGGCTCTTCCGCCACTTCCACTCCGGATGAATTACAGTTCTCCAGCAATCAGAACTATCGTAACCTTATTGATTTATATGTTAAGAATTCCACTAGGACTGGAACCCAGATGGTTGCTTCTAACTGGGAAGCGGAAGGAAGTGCCTTTGCCAACAAGAAGGTTGCTATGGTCCAGAACGGACAGTGGGCAACCGCAGATTTAACTAAAGGCGGAAAGGTCGCCGGAACCGATCTCCGTAGGTTACCTCTTTATTGCGGAATTAACAATGACAACATTCAGGAAAGCAGTCAGGGACTCTGCGTTGGAACAGAAGCCTATTGGTGCGTAAATAAGAAATCTTCTGCTGCCAAGCAGGAGAATGCCCTTAAGTTCCTTAACTATCTCTTCAATGGCAATGGTAAGAAATATGTTGTCCAGGATCTTGCCTTCAATGCTCCGTTCAAAGGATTCAACTCCGATGAATTTGCCCCCTCTGATCCGCTTGTCAAGGAAGTCGTCTCCTGGATGAATAAAGACGGAATTAATTATGTTGCCTGGGACTTCCCGCTTGTTCCGAGTAAGGACAACCAGCGTGCTGACCTTGTCACCTCCCTCAAGGCTTACTACAACGATAACTTCTCTGATGCAAAGTGGACTGAACTTGTCACCAACACCAAGAACAAATGGAAGCAGCTTGCCGAAGAGGCAAAGCAGGACTAGACATCGGTTTTTCTGCTAAAATAAGACAGAACAAAGCTACTAGATTCGCTCTAGTAGCTTTGTCCGTTTAGAAAGGAATAGCCTTTTATGCAAAAATATTACAAAAAGTATGCGGCTGTCTTCCTTCTGCCTCTCCTTGCCTGTTTCACGATTGCCTTCCTGATTCCCTTTTTCATGGGAATTTTCTTCTCCTTTACAAGATACAAGGCTGTGGATAACTGGCAGTGGACCGGTATCGTCAACTATCAGAGAGCGTTTTCCACGAAGTATGGCGTGCCGCCTTTCTGGACGGCACTAGGGCGGACGACTCTCTTTGCGGCAATCAGCATCATCACCATTAATTTCAACGCTTTTATTCTTGCCCTTCTGCTGACCAAAGGACTCAAAGGTTCGAACACGTACCGTTCCATCTTCTTTAGGCCGAACCTTATCGGCGGCATCATTCTCGGCTATATCTGGAGAGTAAGGCTGAATGGTATTCTTCTTTTGTTCGATAAGAACCTAGGTTCCAATCCGTGGTTTTCCTTTTTTGGCCTTGTCATTTTGAGGAATTGGCAGCAGGTCGGTTATAGGATGATTATCTATATTGCCGCCTTAATGAACGTCCCTACCGATTTGAACGAATCAGCCTCCATCGACGGAGCAAGCAAGTTCCAGACAACGAGGCGGGTGACGATTCCTAGGATTATTCCTTCCTTTACTATTTGTTCCTTCTTAACTCTTTCCAATTCCTATAAGCTCTATGATCAGAACCTTGCCTTATCCGGACTAAACGAGAAGACCAACCTTTTAGCGGCGGATATTATTAATACCGTTGTCTCCAAAGGAAACCTTGGGCCTCAGCAGGCAAAGGCTGTCGTCTTCTTCCTGATTGTTGCCGCTATTTCCGGTATTCAGGTCAGGGCGACGAGAAGAAAGGAGGTCGAAGCTTAATATGAATGAACCCAGCAAAAAGAAAACAAAGCAGCCTCTTACCTTTTCCTTCCACTACCAGGATGCGGTAAAGGTCAACAGATCTATCGGCTATGACGCAGAGGATTCTCTTGCCGTCCTCTATGATGACTGCATTGCCAGGAAGAAAGGCAATAAGGCCATTGTAGAGAAGTATGGCTTTAAAGGAAATCCTAAGGATGTCGGAAAATATCTCCTTTTTGAGCTGAAACAGGAGGAGAGGAAGAATCCGAAGTTCCTTCCTGAATCCGTATTAAAGAACAAGAATAAGCATCGTCAGGAACTTATTGCTAACACCCTGATTTATATTTTCCTTACCCTTGTCGCTGCCATTGTCTTTATTCCTATCCTTAGGGTGGCCATCAACTCATTTAAGTCCAATGGCGAAATCGCAACGAATCCTCTGAAGCTGCCTACCGCCGAAACGTTTGTCGGAATCGATAACTTTAAGAGCGGATTCGAGAAAAGTAAGTTCAGGTCGTCCTTTGGCTACTCTCTTTTCATCACGGTCTTCTCAACTCTCTTCATTCTTCTCTTTTGCTCGATGACTGCCTGGTTCATCACCCGGGTGAAGACATGGTGGACGAAGCTGATTTATTATGTCATTCTCTTCTCCCAGGTCGTTCCCTTCCAGCTTGTCATGCTTCCGATGAACCAGATAGCCAGCACATGGAAGCTGAACAACAGGTTCGGCATCATCATCATCTATGTCGGCTTTGGCGCCGGTCTATCTGTCTTTAGGTATTCCGGCTTTGTAAAAAGCGTGCCTGTTGAAGTAGAAGAGGCAGCTAGGATCGACGGATGCAATCCGATTCAGACCTTCTTTACGATTGTCTTCCCGATTCTTAAGCCGACCACCATCACCATTGCCATCTTAAATGTCAGGTGGATCTGGAACGACTATCTTCTTCCGAACATGGTTCTTGGCACCACGATAGGAAAGACGACTATTCCTGTCGCCATCCAGATGGTTGCCAATGGCTCCTATGGCGCAACCGACTACGGCAGGATGAGGGCCAGGATTGTCCTGACTAGGATTCCTATCATCGTCTTCTACCTCTTCGGACAGAAGTACATAATCAAAGGCGTCACCGCCGGTGCGGTGAAAGGCTAAATCGAAAGGAGAAGTCTTTTATGGCCAGTATTGAATTTGAAAACGTTGTTAAAGTCTATCCCGGAGCCAAAAAGCCGGTCATCCCTAATCTGAACCTGAAAATCAAGGATAAGGAATTCATTATCCTTGTCGGTCCTTCCGGATGCGGAAAGTCCACAACCTTGCGTAGGATAGCCGGACTTGAGGATGTCACCGCCGGAACGCTCCGTATCGACGGAAAGAAAGTCAACGATGTCCCTGCCCGTGACCGGGATATTGCCATGGTCTTCCAAAGCTATGCCCTTTATCCGAACAGGACCGTCTACAAGAATATTGCCTTCCCGCTTAAGGTGAGAAAGCTAACCGAGCGGGAGATTGCCTCCCGCAGGGAACTTGCCACGGCCATTGTCCGTAGGAAGAACAGGGACAAGGAACATGAGGAAAAGTTTCTGAATGCGGTAAGAACGACAAAGCGTTACACAAAGGAAGAAATCGACTGGAAGGTCCATACTGTCGCCAAGATTCTTGATTTGGAGCCTTATCTTGAGCGTAAACCGGCCAACCTCTCAGGCGGTCAGCGTCAGCGTGTTGCCCTTGGCCGTGCCATGGTCCGCTCCCCCAAGGTCTTCCTCCTCGATGAACCTCTCTCTAACCTTGATGCTAAGCTCCGTACGGAAAGGCGTTCCCAGATTTCCCTTCTCCATAAGCAACTGGATACGACCTTTGTCTACGTCACCCACGACCAGACCGAGGCAAGGACGATTGCCGACCGGATTGTCGTCCTTGATAAAGGAGTCGTTCAGCAGTTTGATACTCCGCGGAATCTCTTTGAGCGTCCCTGCAATAAGTTCGTCGCCGGCTTTATCGGCTCCCCGGAAAGGAACTTCCTTCCTGTGGATGTTTCTATGGAAGGGGACAAGTGCTTCCTTACTTTACAAAACCATAAGCTGGACGTCACTTCTACCCTTAACAAGGAGCATCAGCTCGATAAGCTGAATGGAAAGAAGACCGAGCTTGGCATCCGTCCGGAATCCATCGGGCTTGTCACTTCCTCCAACATCGATTCCCTTGACTCTAACTTCATCTATAAGGTCCATGTCAAGATTGCCGAATACCTAGGCTCGGAACTCTATCTCTACTTCGACTTTGCCGGTAAGGCCGCCATCGCCCGTATTCCCTCCAAATACCTAGTCAAGTCCGGGGATGATGTGAAAATCTTTATCGATCCAAAGAAGAGCTATGTCTTTGATCCGAATACGACGAATACTCTCTCCTTCCCTGAGCCGAGTGAAGAGGTCCGTCTAGACGTCTAAAAATTTCCGATAAGGAGGCCTATGGCATGAAAAACGGGACTGAAAAAGGGAAAAAGAAAACATTCTTCCATCGCTCCCTTTCCCGGAAGGATTCTCCCTTTTCAAACTATATCAACCTCCTTATCGGTTATGCCGATACAAGGCTACTTTATAATTTTTTCTTCTTAGCCATGTCTCTATCTCTCGTTCTTATCGGTCCTTCCTTTGTCGCAAGGAACGAGTGCTTCAATCAGTTTCTCTCCGGAAAGACCGAGAAAAGATACCGCCTTTTCTTTCGGAAGGTAAAGGAGAATTTCTCTCTTTCCAACGTTCTTTTTGGCCTGTTTCTTGCTTCTGGTGAAGCCGGACTTGGCTATCTCTTTGTCTTCTGCAGGATCAACTTCAAGGCGGCAGGCTATCTGCTTGCCGTCTGGATAGCCGCCGTCTTCCTTCAGAGGTATCTTGCCACCGTCTTTGCCTATTATGCCCTAAGGAAGGTAAGAAGGAACCTGGATAGTAAGACAATAATCAAGAATTCCCTTATTCTCGCTTTAGGAAGCGTCAAAAGCGACAGGATAGCCGGATTTTCCTTTATCGTCCTTATTCTCGTCCCCGTCTTCTTCTTTGAGTACTGCTTCCCCCTGTTCTTCCTGATTGAGTTCTCCTGGGTTACTCTGTCTAGGAGGATGGCTATCTATTCCACCGTCGACAAGTATGTCATCTATAATCCTGAGGAAATAGAAAAGGAAGAGAATCCAAAGGAGCCGAAGGCAAATCTCCGGTTAGACCTAATCAACAAGAAACCGGAGGACATCCTCAAGGAAGAAAAAAAGGAAAAGTAACTGAGAGATAAGGTTTCTTTAAAAAAAGGAAACCTTTTTTGATATCGTTCTTGCCAAAAAGGAGGTTAAGAACCATGAAGGTTCTCAGGTTAAACGGCTCTATCCATGCAGAGGGAAACACAAGGATTGCCCTAAAGGAGAGGGCAAAGGAATTCTCTTCCTTAGGGATTGAGAGTGAAATCTTTCAGATTGGGACAAAGCCCGTCCGTGACTGCATCGGATGTGGACAATGCCGGGAAGACGGCTGCGTCTTCAGCGATGATGTCTGCAATGAGTTTATCAAAAAGGCGAAACATTCAGACGGCTTTGTCTTTGCCTCTCCGGTTTATTATGCCCATCCTAGCGGGCGGATTCTTTCTCTTCTTGACCGTGCGTTCTATTCCTGCGGAAAGGCCTTTGCCTTTAAGCCCTGTGCAAGCATAGCCGTGGCAAGACGGGGTGGGACTTCCACCACCTTTGACGTTCTCAACAAGTATGCGACGATAGCCAACAGGTTTGTTGTCGGATCAACCTATTGGAATAACGTATTCGGCTGCAGGCAGGGAGAGGCAAAAAAAGACAGGGAAGGCCTTCAGACAAGGAGAAACCTCGCCAAGAATAGGGCCTATCTTCTTTTCTGCCTGAAGGCAGGAGAAAAAGCAGGGGCAGAGAAGCCATCCCTGGAAAGAGAAAACCGTCTGAACTTTATTCATTAGGTAAGGAAGTTTGAATCAAAAGAAAATCCGCGCCATGAGGCGCGGATTTTTCCTTCCTAGTTTGCGGCGAGGAGAAGGTGGTTGAAGAGCAGACACCAGATGAAGTCGACCCAGCCGCCGATGCAGGGAATGCAGACGCCGAAGATGAATCCGAGGATGTGGTTAAGGTTCGGCTTCTCGATAAGCGCACTGACACGGACGATGATCTCGACTACCCAGTTGACGCCAGGGATTAAGAGAAGAATTAGCTGGATAAGACGAGGAAGACTATTGAACCATCTCATTGTATTGGTCCCCTTTCTCTTTGCATTATACACGATAAAAAGAGGATGGACAAAGAAAAATAAAATCAGGATTATATCACCTAAGCATTTCTATGACATAAAGGAATGCAGAAGAAAGAACTGGCACACAAAAAGAGTTGTGCTTTTCACAAAGTGGTTTATCTGATCTCGGTTAATGGCCTTTGGAATAAATATGCCGGACAAAGCGGTAACGGGTAATCAAAGATCATTCCTCCATTTATTTGCGAGTAAGAAATAAGCAGGGATGGCTTCCTTGTTTGGTCTGACTTCTGTTTGATTTGCTTTTGAATTTTGAAAGCCCGTGCTTGTAATGAAAAGGCTGATCGTTGGAAAGAGTGTCTTTCTGCGCACAGAGGCGGGTGACGGGATTTGGGAGCTGATAGACGGCACGTCCTAAAAGCTAGCTCCTCTTTCAGCGTGTTTAGAAATGTATTTTTCCTGCGCCTTCCTCTTTGACAATAGGGCAATCTTGTGACACATTGATTAGTCATGCTGCCTTGGCATCGTGCCTCAACAGTAGGGAGTTAATCTTCCACCCCAAGGAATAGGTCTAGAGGCAGCTGAACTACTTGGGCACTGCCCGGGAGTGCCTGACTGCAGCCTTGTATGTCCATATTGCTGGTAGCTATTCTGGCTTCCTTCCTTTCCAGAAGCCAGTAGATGGCAGGAGCAAAAAAAATTTCTCGGCCTCGTCAGGATACCGAAGACAATTTTGGGAAAATATATCGGGATAGTCCTTCAGCGAACAGTGAGTTTCCGGTGTGAGGAGCAGGGAAGTTGTTGCCCGATTATCCTGAGGCTGGCCTCGGAACTCTATTGATAACATGAAAAATATGTCAAACCCAACGGAAAGCGATACTATTTTATATCCTTTTCCTTTAGTGTTTTGATTTTCTTCTTTCCTGTTAGAAGATGATGTTAATGAGAAAAAAGAGTGTGATGGGGAAAGCAAAAAAGATTGTAATAAAACGGAGACTGGTTATTTCCTATCTGTGTTCAATGTAAGCAGGAAAAACAAATGGACAATGTGTCAATATTTTTTCTGTTATTAACACAGAAACGAACTAAATGTAAGAGTAACAATGTGTGATCCGAATGTTGATTTTGTCAGACTTTTTTAAAAAATCCTTCAAAGAGGGAAAAAATCAGAAAGACTGACAGGAAATAAGATGATGTATTTCAAGGCAAGTTTTTCTTCCGGGGATTTTTCTATCTTTTGGACAGAAATGGAACAAGAAAGAACAAAAAAGATAAAAGATGTATTTAATAAAAGAAGTTGGCAACTTAATCTAAAGACTTATATCCGAATTCATATTAGATATAGAAAACAATCTTATAATATAGAAAAATAAATATCAATTTTTTCCGTTTTCATTTTGGATAGAAAAAAATCTACTATGGTTGTAAAAAACAATAATCTTTTCTTTTTTAATGTAAGCGCTTGACCGGACTTCTTCGGAAAGATATTATTTTTCATGGCTGGCCCAAAGTCGCGAACATAAAGGAACTGAAAATGCGTAAGAAAAATATATGGTTTTTACTAACCCTTTCTCTCTCTTTGTCTTTAGGATTGTCGGACTTATTGAAGCAAAAAACATCGAATTGCGAACCAAATATCAGTGATAAAGAAGATGGAGGAGCTCTACTTGCCCAGAAGAGCAGTGTGCTCCAGTCTGGGGAACGGGAAATTGATTTCAACTACAATTGGTCATTCCAAAAGGGGAATCTACTCTCTGACAGACCTTATGAGAACTATTATGACGACTCGGCCTGGGAAAGCGTTAATCTTCCCTATGACTGGTCTATCTATGAAGACTATGATCCACAGGTTTCTTCGGAAATCGGTCATCTTGCTGGCGGATACGGATGGTACCGCAAAGAGTTCACCGTCCCTGATGCCCTGAAAGGAAAGAAAATCACTATACACTTTGATGGTGTCTATAGGGATTCCACTGTTTATGTAAATGGTAAAAAAGTCGGGAACTATCCAAATGGTTATGTGCCCTTCTCCTATGACATTACCGACTATCTGAAATTCGGCGATAACGAAGTCAATGTCATTGCCGTAGAGGTCATCAACCTTTCCGACTATAACGGAAGTACAGCCCGCTGGTATTCTGGTTCCGGCATCTACCGTGATGTTACTCTTCTTGTTCAGGATGCCCTCCACATCGATGAATTCGGCACTACCATCAATCTTCCCGACCTCAAGAAGAACTATACGGAAAATCCAAAGGACTTCTCTGCAACGACTTCCGTTCTTGTCCCTATCACTAATGCCAGTAGCGAAGAGAAGACCTTCACTGTCCGGACCACGCTTCTCGACTATAAGACCAAGGAGAAGGTCGGCGACTATTCTCTTTCTTCCCAAGAATACTCTCTTAAGCCTGGTGAAAAGAAGGAAATCGTCAACGATCTTGCGGTCAAAAATCCTAAGAGGTGGTCCACGGAGCATCCCAATCTCTACTACATCCAGAGCGAGCTTTTAGAAGGCGATAAAGTCATCGAGACCCGCCTAGACCGCTTTGGCTATCGATTCTTTGACTGGTTTAGCTATAAGGATGCCACGGAACGTGGAGCGAAAGGAGAGGGCTTCTTCCTTAATGGTGAGTTTGTCAACCTTAAAGGTGTCTGCAGGCATCACGACCAGGGCGCGCTTGGCGCCGTGGCGAATCCTACGGCCATCTACCGCCAAAGGCAGACAAGGAAGGATAGGGGGGTCAATTCCATCCGTATTACTCACAACGTTGCCGATTCCTCTCTTCTGCAGGCATGCGATGAAAGGGGATTTCTTGCCATCGAAGAGTTCTTCGATTCCTGGTATTCGGCCAAGGCGGCCAACGATTTCTGGCGGTTCTTCGAAAAACAGGCAACACATCCTGATGCAAAGGAGGGACAGACCTGGGCAGAATTCGATGTCCGTTCTGTCATCAAGAGGCATCGCAATTACCCATCTATTGTCAGGTGGTCCGTCGGAAACGAAATCTGGGACACCCATAATTTCAATGTCGGTTCTGCCGAACAGGCAAAGGGACTCAAGACCAGGAAAAACTTAGTTTCCTACTGCCATGAGTCGGATGTCGATGCCGAAGATGATAGCCGCTCTTCCGGACAGAGAAGATTTGTCACCATCGGACAGAATCAGTGGAAGGAAAGTGCAAGGCCGCTTCTTGCCGAACTCGATGCGGTCGGATACAACTATTGGTACAACCTCAACTTCGGAAGCAAATACGATGTTTCGGACTGGTGGTTCTATGGCTCGGAGACTTCTTCCGCAGTCAAATCGCGCGGATACTATCGCAAAGGCGGGGCCGAAAACTCCCAGCAGCTTAGGAGGGAGGGAGTCGGAGACCAGTGCTCGAGCTTTGATAATTCCTCTGTCCCCTGGGGCGGAACGGCTTCCTATTATCTTAAGAGAATCCAGGAAAATAAGAGCGTCATCAACCAAGAAAGCACAAATTTCGGCGCAACACAGCTTTTCATGGCCGGCGAATATGTCTGGACCGGTTTTGATTATCGGGGAGAGCCTACTCCGTGGAACCAGCTCCAGGGACGTAATCCGCACTCTTCCTTCTTTGGCATCGTCGATACTGCCGGTTTTGCAAAAGATGATTACTACCTCTATCAGTCTCAGTGGCTTGACGGAGAGAGTGATCCAAGGGTCCATATCGTCGGACACTATAACTGGGAAGACCCGGTTCTTCGTGCTCAAAGGCAGAATGAGGACGGATCGATTCCGATTAAGGTCTATTCCAATGCCGATGCCGTAGAGCTTTTCCTGCAAAAGCCCGGCGAAGAGGCGACCTCCTTAGGGCGGAAAGAGTTTGTCGAATACACCAAGACCAACCACAGCCTGATAAGCACGTATCAGCGGAGCAAGGATAGTCCGAACAAACTCTATCTGGAATGGAATAACCTACCTCAATATGCCTATCAGGCAGGGACGAAGATAATTGCCAAAGCCTATAAGAAGGAAGCAAACGGAAGCTTCACCGAAATCCAGAGGGATGTCGATAAGAGGGAGCGGAATCATAGGCAGAACGAAATCGTCACTTCTTCTACGCCTTATAAGGTCGTCCTCACTCCGGAAAAGAAGGAGAGGACTGCCGACGGGTACGATCTCATCTACATTGATGCCGAAATCCAGGATAAGGATGGTAATTTCTGCCCTAATGCGGACAACCTGATCAACTTTGCCTATATCGGAGATGCCAAGGTCGCCCAAATCGAAGGAGTTGACAATGGCAATGCCGATTCCTGGGAACGGGCAAAGGATTATAACGGTTCCTGGCGCCGTCAGGCTTTTAACGGACGTGCACTTCTTATCGTCAAAGCCAAAAAGGATGCCGGAAGGTTCTCTATTCAGGCCACATCGACAGGCCTTATGGCTGATGTGACAACTCTCTTTGCCAAGGCCGGAGAGTCTCTTCCGACCGACAAAGAGCAGGTCGTCTACTACTATGCTCCGCAGAAGGAAAAAAACATATAAGGAAAACAAAGAATGAAGAACACAAGAAAACATAAGATTCTGACTCTTGGCTGCCTTTCTCTTCTTGCCTTCAGGGGAACAAGGAGCGGAAACAGCAAGTCATCTGTTCCCGTTAGGATGAGGAAGAACGTGGCGAAAAGGGCAAATCAGGCTACCTTCTCTGCTTTGGCTCCTTTGGCGCCTGTCACCCTCGTTGCAACCGAGGACCCTTCCTCCCTTGTCTCTAAGCTTCCTTCTACCGTGAAGGGTTACTACAGTGACGGAACGGATAAGGATTTCCCAGTCACTTGGAATACACCTACAAAGGAGCAGACAAGTAAGGCCGGTACTTTCCTTCTTGAAGGAAACGTCAGGGTAGATACTACAAGTGTCAAAACCAGTATTTCGATTACCATTAAGACCGTTTATTCTGTCGGCCTTCCTGTTCAGAAGGTTCCTGTCGGATCGACCCTGAATAGGCCAAAGCAGGCGGCGGTCGTCTATTCCGACGGTTCCTATGAATTAAGGGATGCTGCATGGGATAAGACGACTCTTCCTAAGACGGATAAGAAAGGCGAGTTCACCGTTAAGGGCTCCGTCACTTCCTTAGCCAAGGAATTCGAGGCCAAGGTCTCAGTCGTCGGACTGGAGTCTGCCCCGGCTAAGAGCATCAGCCAGGAAGCCACGGCAAGCATAGATTTTGTCAATTCCTGGGATGACAAAGGCATTCTCAATGACGGAAAATGGGATGGAAAAGGTCTTTCAAACTGGGAGACGCGTGAAGATACGAATAAAGATGGATACTATCACGCCAGTCTCAGCTTTTCTGAGGCGAAAGCGGATATTGTCAGTGTGACCGTTTATTACTGGACAGGTGAGAGTAATTGCAACGTTCCTAAGAATCAGATAATCGAAATCGACACAGACGGAAAAGGGAACTTTACTGAGCCGGAATATGATGTCCAGGTCGGAACCAAGAGTGCCAATGACGTCACTCCCTATACCTATGTGTTTAAAACTCCTGTTTCCGCAAAAGCCGTCCGGCTAGGATGGAACAATTCCGACGGAAGCGGAAACCAGAACGGAACATGGAGCAATATTTCCGAAATTGCCGTCAATGTCCTAAGCGGTGAAGTGACGAAATCGGAAGAAAATACTCTAAGCAGGATAAAAGTCAACGGCGTCAGAGTCGCTAACTATGATGCCTACCAGAATTCACATACGGTTTCCGTTCCTTATGCCACAAAGGAAATCAAGGTCGAATACGAAAAGGCCGATGAGGCGGAATATGTCCAAAGGATTGAGGGGGAAGCCGGAAAGACCTCATGGAAGATCGTTGTCTTTGATGAAGGCAGGACCCGTGCTCCGAGAACCTATGAAATCTTTGTCAATAAGGATAGCCCGCTTCTTAAGAGCGTTTCCCTGTCTCTTGCCGGCAACGTAGATAGCCTGAAAGAGGGAGAACATGTCGATCTGGAAGTGAAAGGGACTGATGAGATCGGCGGCGATGTCACTTCTTCAAGGGCGAATGTCTCCTACCAGCTTTCAAATCTGACCGGCCAGGCCGAAATCAAGGGAAAGACGCTCTATGGTATCACTTCTGGCTATGTTGAGATTACAGCAACGATGGATTATAACGGAACTATTGTTTCTTCCGAGAAAAAGAAAGTTGCCATCAATCCAAGCGATATAAAGCGTATCCCTGTATCGGTTGAAAAGACTTCCGCTTCCTTCCACACCGGGGAGACACCTTCTCTTCCGTCCACAGTAAATGTGACAAGGGATGACAGGTCTGTACGCGAATATCCGGTGACCTGGAATGTGATTCCAGAGAGCAGGAGGCAGAAGACAGGAAAATTCCAGATTCAGGGCATGGTCACGGGAACAACCCTTAGGGCAGCCTGCGATGTCTCTGTCATCGGCAGCGGACGGGTCACCTATGGCTCGAAGCTTTCCGCCAAGGTCGGCAGTGTTCCCTCTCTTCCTAGCCAGTTACCCTATAGTCAGGATGCCTTAGGCAATCTTGTCTATGCTCCGGTCAGCTTTGATTCCACCCGTTTTGTCAATGAGTTTTCCGCCTTAAAGGCAGGAGAGTATGCCACTGCCTGGTATCAATTCAGCAATGAGGGATGGAACACGATTGAATATTATGCCGAAGAAGGCGGCAAAGACAGCACCGATTATGCCGATCGACAGAACGGATACAGGATTCCGGCCTCCTTTGCCTCGGCTTCCGGAGAGGGAACCGACAGGGCTTTCTCTGACGGAAAGAGTGTGGCGTGGAAATCCACTGACGATGACGTCAATCCCTATATCGGGTTTGTGTTCGGAAATACAGGAAACACCGAGAAAAAAGAAGTCAATAAGGCAGTCCTAAGCTTTGTAACCGGGGAATATTCTCTTCCCTCCTCGGTAAAGGTGCAGTATTATAGCGGTGAACTGACGGCTAGCGATTTGGATACCACGGCCTTTGACAAAGTGGAAAAGTCAACTTCCGAAAAGCTGAAACTTTCCGATTCGTTGTGGAAGGATGTCTCTAGCCAGCAGGGAAGCATTGCCGATAAGACTACCCTGACCTTCGATTCCGTCTCCACCTATGCCATCCGCTTCCTTTTGACGAAGGATGCGGGAAAGAACGTCTCGGTCAACGACCTTGCCATCAGGGGAAGCCTCTTCGAGGAACAGACGACTGCCCCTAAGCTCTCTAAACTGAATGTCAGAATCGGAGAGAAGGAGACAAATATCTACGAGGAGGGAAAGGATGAATATAAGGTCCAGTATGACGGAAAGAGCCAAATCTCCTTTACCCCTGTCTTTGCCGATGGCGAATACGGATCCTACACGGTCTTAGGAGACACAGGTGACCATGTTGTCCGTATCACCCTGATATCCGCTGACGGAAAGGAAACCAAGACCATCATGGTCACCCTCGATAGGCCGGAGAGCGAATATAAGACAATCGCCTCAATCGAGCAGCCTTCGTCAAGGGAAGTGACAAAGGCCAAGGATGGCACTGAACTTAACCTACCGTCCAAGGTGAAAGTAAACTACCTGGATGGGACAGACGAGGAACTCGGTGTGACATTCGATACCTCTCTCTATGTCGGAAAGAAGGGACGGTATACCTTCCAAGGCACGATTGACCGTCCGCTTAATGTTACCAATCCTCTCAGTCTAACTGTTTCCATCCAAGTCGACGTGAAGGAAGACTATCCAAAGGAAGTCATCACCAAGACGGAGACCAAGACGGAAACCATCACCAAGACAGAAACAGTGACGAAGACCGAGAAAGTCTACAACCATGCTGCCGTTATCACACTTTCAGTCCTTCTTGGCGTCTTTGTCCTTGCTACGAGGGGCTTAGGTGTGCTCTTCTTCCTGAAGAAGAAGGCGAAATAGAAGAAATAAGAAACGACAAAGGAAAAGAAGAAATCGGCTTCTGGAGAATTACTCTTTCCGTAAGAGGGAAAGAACAGTTTCCTTTAATCCTTGATCAAAGGGGACTTCCGGACTGAAATGAAGATCTTCCCTTATTTTCTCTGTGTCTAAGGCATAGCGCAAGTCATGGCCTTTTCTATCCTTTGTAAACGTAATTTTCGAAGGCGAGTGCGGAAAGAAAGAGAGAATCTTTCTCACGATGGAGAGGTTATCTAATTCGTTATGCCCTCCGATATTATAGACTTCCCCATCTTTTCCGTTTCTTATTATCCTATCTATTGCTCTTCCATGGTCAAGGACATGAATCCAGTCCCGGATGTTCTTTCCGTTGCCGTACAGAGGAATATCTTCCCCTTTTTGCGCCTTTTCAACGGCCAGCGGAATCAGCTTCTCGGGATATTGGTTTGGACCATAGTTATTCGAAGAACGGGAGATTGTGACGGGAAGAGAATAGGTGCGGTGGTAAGCTAGGACGATAAGGTCTGCCGAAGCCTTAGAGGCGGCATAAGGGGAGGAGGGGCAAAGAGGACTCTTCTCCGTAAACTTCTCTTTTGAGTCTAGTGGAAGGTCTCCGTAGACTTCGTCGGTGGAAATCTGGTGGAACCGTCTGACTCCATAGGCAAGGGAGGCGTCAAGGAGAGTAGCGGTCCCTAAGACATTTGTCTGAAAAAACAGGCTTGGATTTTCAATTGACCGGTCGACATGGGTTTCTGCGGCAAAATTGACGACATAATCGAAACGTTCTCTTTCAAAGAGTGGGAAGACAAGGCCTCTGTCCGTGATGTCTCCTTTGACAAAGGAAAAGTTCGGTTTCTGTCTTACGGAAGAAAGATTGTTCCTGTTTCCGGCGTAGGTTAAGGAATCAAGGCAGACAAAATAATCGTCCGGATAGTTTTCGACCATCCTAGAGAGAAAGTTCGATCCGATGAATCCGGCACCGCCGGTAACAAGAAAACGGGACATGATGAATGCTTCTTTATTTTAAGGGATTCGATGAAAAAAGGGAAACTGAAGAAAATTCAAGGGATTGCTTTGCCTTCTTTCCTCTCTTAACCTTCCTATTATCCTATTCAAAACGGCAGTTTTGCCCATATCCCGAAACGACATTTCACTTAGGGAACCGACAGAATAAATAAAATTGATCCGACGTTTTGAATAATTTAGCCGGATGACGGAAAGCAACAGAAAAGGAGGCCTTAAGTAGCCTCCTTAGGATTGAAAACCGAACTACTTCTGGCTTGAGCCTTCTACGGCTTTAGTCTTCTCTTTGAGGTCTTCGCTTAGATCCCATTTGGAGAAGCCTTCGGTATGGGGAAGATAGACATCCCATCCGTTAAGTTCGTTCAGCTTGAACTTGATATCCTTTCCGCTAAGTTTCAGGATATGTCCGCCTTTCGTCAGATCCTTGCTGAGGAAGTGGATATGCCAGCCCGGCAAGTTCCTTCCGTCGACATATTTCGGACAATAGACTCCGATGACATAGCCATCGATGTTTTGATATTCCCTTTCTCTTTGGTCGCAGGCAACCTTATAGAGAGGTTCATAAGGCTCCTTCTGCTTGAAGCAGGAACGGACACGGACAGTAAAGGTTCCTTCCCTCTTGATCCTATAGAAGAAATTATGGGAGCCTAAGTAGGATTCCCTCTTCTCCTTGAACTCATCGATGGAGTTAAAGGAGAGAGTGTTCTCCTTTGCCTTCTCGTCAAAGTGACAGACAGTCGAGAAAGGAAGCTTATCTTCCTCTTTCCTTTCATAGACCTTGCCATCCGCTCTTCCGTCATAGGCCTTACCGTTAAAGATGATGGCCTCTCCGTCAAGTCCGTCATAGGTACCGATTCCGGTATCACCCTTTTTCAATAGGTCCTTGACGGAGACTGATCCATGATAGTCTCCCCTCCTTAGACTGTTTAACGTACCGACCTGGAATAACTTTTCTTCTTTCATTTTTTGTATTACCTCTTATTCTGTCCCTGATTGTTCATCACATCTTCCTTATGGGACTTAAGAGAGAAGATGTGCGGATAGATGACATGGTTATGGTGATGGGTGCGATAGTTTCCTTTTTCGTCGTAGACGGCGGAAAGAAGCTCAGGATGGGAGAGGGAGAAGATGCGCTTTGGATCTTCCCTCATTATTCCTTGGTGGCGTTTGAAGTAGAGATTCCTTTCCCATTTTGTGAAGAAAGGAGAAAGGATATTCGTCACAAAGAGAACGATGGCAAGAATCAGGACGGAATTTGATACCATGGTCTGACTGAATACCACACCTTTAAACGTATAGGAAGCGAACATCGCTGGGATGGAAAGAGCAACACCGGCTAGAGCGGTCGATGCCATGGAGGCATAGCCAGGACGTTTAAGGATAACATGATCGACAAGGGAAGGAATGATCCTGGTAAAGCACCAATAGATAAGAATAAGGACAATGGCCGCAATCCAGACCTTTCCGCTGGTGAAGGCCTGCACCAGATTGATGGTCGAACCGAATTCGAATCCAAGGAAGGGAAGGATGATGGCATTTCCACCTTTGAATACCTTACGGATGTCTTCATCAAGGTTTCCTAAAATGAATCCGAGGATGAAAGGAAGAAGCAAGGCGACAATCTGCCTTACCTTGGAAGTGATGGAAGCAGCTTCTTCTGATGTGCCAAGGCTGGAGATGACGATAAATGGAAGAAGAGGCCTAGAAATGACGCACCTAATTGGGAAGGCGGCACGGTCTGCGTTATCGGCATAAGGGTGGATGATGCCCCTATAAAGGGCAGCATTTGCCGAGGTGATGCAGACACAGAAGGTGACTGGATCAATCCCTAAAAAGCCATTTGAGCAGAAGAGGAAGACAAGTACGGAGGCTAGATAGGCAGGGACAAGTCTTGCCAGAATAATCCAGATTCCCCGTTTAAAGACGTCTCCGAAATCGCTCGGCTTTATCCTTGTTCCTGTGCAGAAGAGCCTAAGTCCAATCAACAGGTTCTGTCCGGTCTTACCGAAGAGATCCTTCCTTGGGTTACCTAGATATTCCCATAAGGTCTCTCCTTCTCCCGCATTTCCGGTGCCAAGTCCACAGGCAATGCAGATGGAGCTGATGATGGCGGAGATGACAAGCGGAACGAACCTCGTTCCGGCAGGAATCTTGTTGAGGAATTTCCAGATTCCTATGCCATGGAACTTCTTTTTTTCATTGCTTGTGTTTTCCATATTTATGGCTGCTCCTTATTTGGACAATGTCATTCTAGTGAGGTCCTTCCTTGAATTAAATGTTCCGGAAGAATAAAATGGCGGTGTATATTGTTCTGAAAGAATAAATAGAAATGGATATTTACCAGGAGAGGCTGGAGATAGAGGAGAATTCTTCCGACAGGGATTCCCTGTTAAAAGGGTACTTCGAGCTTGTTCCCTGTCCAAGGAGGCTTCTTAACGAAAACGGGAACGTCCTTTCCCGTTTCTTTCTGAATGGTGGGGAGAAGGATAGGAAATGGCTTGACGAGAGGAAACTTAGGGCGAAGGCGTTTCTTCAGGCGGAGAAAAAAGATTTTCTGATTCAAGGGAAGAGAGGCAAACGGCGCCTTTTCTATCCTCTCCGGGACAAGGATAGATGTCTAGGTGTCCTTATTCTTTTTGAATACTCGGTTCCTTTTTCCCAAATCAGTCCGGAAGTCCTTTTTCATCTTTCCCGTGCACTAAGGAAAAGGAGGAAGTCCTCTTCCCGATTTTCCGATTCTTCCTACCTGTCTTTGCTAGAATCTCTGCTTAACGGTTCGATTCCTACTCAGGAAGAAAGGGAAGGCAGGCTTGCGGAAGAGGGAATCGATTCTTCTTCCCTTAGACAGTACCTGAGGATTTCCCTTTCTTCCTTTAATGGACATAGGCTTGCACTGTTTCGGGCAAAACTGAAAGCCATCTCTCCCACCTTACGTTATTTCTTCCATGAAGGTTTCCTTCTGCTTTTTTCTTCTTCCTTCGAAGATAGGTACAAAGAGATTTCCACGCTTCTTACTTCCTTCTCTCTTACGGGAAGGATATCCCTTTCTCTGTCAAATCTTTTTTCGTTTCCTTCTTCCTTTAAGAAGAACAGGAAACTCTATTCCTATTTAAAAAGGAAAGAAAAGAAGATTTCCCTGTTCTTAGAAAAAGACTATGCCTTTCTTCATCCTATCCTCGATAGGACAAACGGAGAAAGGAGGCAGTACAGGAATGAAAAAGTCAAAGATAGGTGGAACTATGACAGAAAAAATAAGACAGAGTTCTGTCTTACCCTTTTCACCTATCTTAAAGAAAAAGGAAGCCTTAGGAAGACAAGCGAAACCCTAAATTATCACAAAAACACGATCCATTACCGGCTTAATAAGATAAAGGAACTGTTTAATCTAAACTACGATGATTCTGAAAAGAAAAGGAACTTCCTTTTCTCTCTTTGCCTAGTCGACTACAGGGATACGATGGGAAAAAGAAAGCAAGACTAGTTTGAAGATATGGAAAGGCCCTTTGCTTTTAAGACATGGGGAACAAACAGAAAAGGAGTAGGAAGATAATCCAATCATCCTTTCCCACTATCGAAAAAAAGATGGGTGTATAATAAATTTCCTTAGGAGGAAATAAGCAATGGTGGAAACCATCGACATTGTCCTATTCGTCCTTTCTTTCCTTGCAGGCTTTTCTCCTCTTGCCATAGACAGAATACGAAACCGTAAGGTGAAGAACAGGGAATATTGGAAAACACACCAGTATCTCGCCTTTAGCTGTCTGTTTCTTGCCATTGGTTCCTTTGTCCGCCTCTGCCTGCTTGACTCACTCCCCGGAGGACTAAACCAGGATGAGGCAAGTGCAGGGTATGACGCCTTTAGTATCAGGAACTATGGAATAGACCGGAACGGCAGGAAGTTTCCTGTCCATCTGATTGCCTGGGGAAGCGGGCAGAACGTGGCCTATTCTTATCTAGCTAGGCCGTTCCTTAAACTACTCGGAAATACCACAATCGCCTTACGTCTTCCTATGGCAGTTATGGGTTGCCTGTCACTTTATGTTCTTTACTTTACACTTCGGACATTTATGAATGATGCTTCTTCCTGCTTTATACTTATCTTTCTTGCCATCAATCCGTGGCATATCAGGAAAAGCCGGTGGGCACTAGAGTCGAACCTCTTTCCGGAGCTCGTCCTTCTTGCTTTGCTTCTTCTTGTTCTTAGCCTACGCAGGAAGAACTATTTCTGTTTCTATTTCTCCGCCATTCTGCTCTCGTTCTCAGCCTATAGCTATGGAACTTCCTATTTCTTCCTCTTCTTCTTTGCTCTTGGCTTCCTCCTTTATATCCTCAGGAAAAGAATCTTCCCTTGGTACCATAGCGTCCTTTATCTCTCTCTTGTCGCCATCCTCTGCCTTCCCATAAGGCTCTTTCTTTATGTAAATGTCTTTGATAAGGAGACCATTCATCTTCTTTGGTTCGATATTCCGAAACTGAAGGTAAGCCGGTTCTCTTCCGTCACTTCCCTTTTTTCCGGGAATTTCCTGATGAACTGGAAGAATAATTTCGGAGAAGGAAGGAAACTTCTTATTACCCAGAACGATTCCCTTCCCTGGAATTCGATTCCTCTGTATGGGACACTTTATTTCCTTACCCTTCCTTTTGCCCTCATTGGTTTATTCCATAGAACGAAGAAGAGTCCAAAGGATATCCTTCTTTTTGGCCTTAGGGGCAAGGAAAAGGCAAGAGACTTCTATTTCTATCTCTTAAGACTTGCTCTTTTTGTCTCTTTGCTTAGGATGGGAATCCTAAGTAACAACATCAACCGGATCAATGTCATCTGGCCTCTTCTGATTCTTCTTGGCGCACAGGGAATCCTTGACGTCCTTTCCTGTTTTAAGGATAAAAAGCCTGTCAAGTATACTCTTTCTTCTCTTGTCACCCTTTATTATCTTGGCTCTTTTGTTTCCTTCTCGTTGACTTATTCCCTTTCCTATTGCAAAAAGAACATCTCCCCCATCTTCCATGAATCTTTCCGTGAAGCACTGCTCTTTTCGGAAAAGATCAAGCATGAGACAACCTATGTCTCCCCTAAGGCAAACTACACCCTCGTTCTTTACTACACCAAGTATAAGACAAAGGATTATGTCGATACTGTCATCAGGAAGAATCCAGGCTCTGCCTTTGAAAACCCCTAGTCCTTCAAAGGCTATGTCTTCTCTCTTCCTTCCACCCTGGAAAGAGGAAACACCTATATTGTCTACAATGATGAGAACCCTTATTCCAAGGAAGAGAGGAAACCCTATAAAGTCACTCCATTCCTTTACTATTCCGTCATTGACACGACAGAAGAAAGGAATGTGTCCAATAAGTAATCGCTTTCACCCCGGTTCCAAAGAGAGAATTGTAAATTGATTGTGGAAAAACCTGTCCCGCTTCTTTACTATTCTGACAAATGGAATGGAAGCGGGAAAGAATTAACGGAAGAGGAAGAAGGAAGGCCGGATTAAAGAAGAGGGGAATCTTCTTTCTCTTTCTTCTTGTCTTTGTCCTGCTTAGGATTGGTTTCTCCCTGAAATGGAGGAGGAATAACTGGGCGAATCTGACGTTCGCCGAATTGATTACCCAGCTGAAGTCTCTTTCCGGTGTGACAAGGGAGAGCATCCTTAATTTTGCCATTGATGTTCTTCTTCCTTCTCTTATCCTCTTTTTTATCCTACTTACTCTTTCCCTTTTGCTTCATACCTACAGGAGAAACAAGGAAATAAAAAGAAAGAAGGCTATCCTCCTTACTCCTCTCTGTCTCTCCCTATTCTGTTCCTTCACTTTTTCCTTTCCGGAAAGCATAAAGGCCTATCAATACCTGGGAGTCAGTGACTATCTCCATAATGCCTCTAAGCCGTCGGAATTTATCGACGATAATTATGTATCCCCAAACGAAACAACTCTGACCTTCCCGGAAAAGAAAAAGAACCTCATCATCCTCTTTAGGGAATCGAGGGAAAGGACCTATTCCGATAAGGAGCATGGCGGATATGAACAGGAAAACTATATTCCACAGTTAACGGATTTAGCTAGGGAGAATGAATGCTTTTCCGATTCCCTCACCCTTAACGGCGCCACTCCGCTTACCTATACGACCTGGACAAGGGCGGCACTTTTCTCCTATACCTCCGGTCTTCCGTTCAAGACCTCCTTAGGGCAGAATAACAGGGATACCCAGGAAACCTTCTTCCCGCATGTCGTCTCTTTAGGTGACATCCTAAATACGCAGGGCTATGACCAGACCTTCCTCTGCGGAAGCGATGCCTCCTTTGCCGGAAGAAAGCTCTATTTCCAGAGCCATGGGAATTATGCCATCCATGATTTCTATACCTATCAGAAAAAGTACGGAGTAGGGGTGGAAAACCAGTGGGGCTTTAGGGACTATCATCTCTTTGACTATGCCAAAGAGGAAATCAGGGAGAAGGGCAGACAGTATGATGAGAAAGGAATCCCCTTCAACTATGACTTCCTGACCGTGGACACCCATTTCTATGTCGGAGGAAACGGAAAGGAACAGGATGGGTTCCTCTGCGGGAAGTGCCAGGATAATTTCCCTGGCAACCAATATGCCAATGTCATAGCCTGCTCAAGCAGACAGGCCAGTGATTTTGTCTCCTGGTTCTACGGCAAGGACGGGAATGAGGATGTCTCCTTAAACACGAGAGAAAACACGACTCTCGTCCTTCTTGGAGACCATGAGACTAGGTCAACCTATTTCTGTAAGCAGGCGGACAAAGACGGCTATGACCGGAAGACCTATGTCTGCTTCATCAACAGCCAGAAGGAGCGGAAAAACAAGACGAAAAGAATCTATTCCCACTTTGACATCTTCCCTACTTTGCTTTCCAGTATCGGAGTGGACATTGAAGGGGACAAGCTCTCGCTAGGGGTAGACTTATTCAGCGACAGCAAGACCTATCTAGAGGAAAACGACAAGGACTATATCGATAGGCAGCTACAGGGAAAAAGCAAGGTCATTGATTCCTTACTGGAAGTCAATCCCTACGAGTATAGTTACCTTAAGCGCAGGGGAAGGCTTCCTAGTGCCTCTTCTTCCTATGAAGAAAAAGAGGAGGAGATTCTTTTTCTGCTCTCCAATCTGAAGAAAAACGGGCTGGATGAAGAACTGATCCACCCGAAAAGGAGTGTCACGATACAGGGAGAGGAAAAGGAATACCTGAGGGAAGAAAAGGGGAAAGACTATATTCTTGCCTTGAATAAGAAGGAACTCAGGGACAAAGAGGGGAAGCTATCCTTTACCTGCTCCTTCACTAGGGAAGGAAAGACAAGCGGGAACATTTATTCCTTATCGACATTGGAAGTCAAAAGCGATGAGGAGAAGACCTCTTCGGATACACAGGCTGAATAAATCAGTCTTCCAGGACAAACGTCAATAGCTGGCAGTTATCGACTTTGAAGGTAAAGAACTCCTCGTTGCTCCTGTCGTGGAAATAGGAGTAGACGATCCGGGAGATGCCTTGGTGGCCGACAACAAGGATGCTTTTTCCTTTTTCTTTCTCTTTCCTTTCATCGAAGAAGGAATAGATCCGGCAGGCCGCCTGGAAGTAGTTCTCCCCGTGAGGATAGTGATAGGCGACTCTGGCCGAATTCTCCTTCAGAAAAGGGTCAAAACGGCTCTTTCCGTCGATATCGCCATAGTTGATTTCCAATAGTCTCGGATCTTTGATTATTTCTATCTTCCGTCCCTGAAGGGCAATCTCTGCCGTCTCATAGGCACGGCATAACGGGGAGGAATAGGCTCTGTCAAGATGGACTAAGGCAAGAGACTTCTTCAGTTTTTCCGCCTGCTCTTTCCCTTCTTCTGAAAGAGGAATGTCAAAGCGTCCCTGCGTCTTATTCTCCTTGTTCCACTCGGTGAGTCCGTGTCTTGTGTAATAAACCGTTGTCATCATGCTTTAAGTATACCCTAAGGAAAGCACTTTTCTGCCACGTGTTATCCTTTGGTAAGCGTTACCTAGAGACAATCTACGACACGAAAGCATCAATCTGTGCCGATAATCACCAAAAACAAAGAAAGAGTATTATCCTTTCTGTAAACGCTTACCAAAGGAGAACCTTTTCTATGGAAAAGACTAAAGAGAAGAAATCCGTGTTTACCACCCCCCTATTCTCATCCAAAATCAAGAAAAGCGCCGTATCCCTGTTCCCGGAAGCGGGACTTGGCTATCTGATCGGCCCTCTTCTTGCCTTAATCAGCAATGGCGTAGTCAACAGGTGGCTTATCCAGTACTGGGACAAGGTATTAAGGCTCAAGGAGTGGAATCCTCTCTTTGAGACCCTGATGCCGATTGTCTCCTCTATCGTCATCGTCATCGGAAACCTGCTTGTAGGAAAATTAAGGGAACGCAAGCCCACTCTTGCCGGAAAGGCACGTCCTTTCATTCTCTTAGGAAGGCCGCTTATCGCCCTTGCCCTCCTTGTCCTCTTCTTAGTCCCCCTTCCTGCCGGGGCCGGAGGAACCACATCGAATCTTAGGGCATCGATTGTCATCGCCGTAGGCTATAACCTCTATTATGCCTTGGCCTGGCCGATTTACTACACCTCCCATTCTGCTTTGGTTAATCTTTCCACCCGCGACGGAGGGAAGCGCGGACTTCTCTCTACCTGCATCATGGCTGCCCAGCTTGGGGCATCTGGCGTCTCGGGAAGGGCAGGAGGTCTTCTTGTCGACTTAATCGGCCTTCTTCCCAAGTATTCCGTTAGCGGCGTCAAAGAGACCTTCACTTCCCTTAATGATGCCACGACCTATGCGAAAGCCAATGGAATTGCCACGGAGAAGATTACCGAGCTTATCTCCCCTTCCCAGGCAAACAGCAAGTGGACCATTTTAAGGATCATCAGGATTGTCTGCCTTGTCCTTGGCTGTCTTCTTGAGTATTACTTCACCCGTGAACGCATTACCGAAGAGAACATCAAGAATGCGACCAATAAGGAAGGCGATACCAGGGAAGTAAAGAGCGCGACAAGGAAAGAACAGAGGAAGATCTGTGTCAAGGATAAATACTGGTGGCTTATCATCGTCTTCTTCTTCCTTTATCAGTTCGGCGGACAGAGGAAGAATAACGACAGGTCCTTCTATTCCCAGGCCATGACCTCCGGAACGACTCTTTCGTCCATAATTAACACTGTCGGTGCCATCCCTACAGCCTTAGGAAGGCTTGTTGTCTGGCCTCTTGCCAATAAGTTCGGCAAGGCTAAGACGATTGTCGGCGGCTCCCTTCTCGCCTTCTTAGGCTCTCTTCTTGCCTTTGCCTGTCTGATGCCTTCCTTCTCCTCCACCGCCGCCGTCTCCACTATCTCCGTCACCTCTTTCTGCGTCAAGGCCTTAGGTACCGCTCCTGCTAGGTACATCTCTTTAGCCCTTCTTGCCAACGTCCTCGATCATCAGGAAGCCCTCTATGGAAAGAGAACGGATGGTTTCACTAGGGCCGTATATGGTTCCATCATGGTGGCTATGTCCGGTGTCTGCAATGGCATCATTGCCGGTCTGAATGCCGTAACCCCAAGGGAGAACCAGAAGCTTGTCCATACGATCCTAGGCTTCCTTGTCGAAGGCGTCTGTTATCTTGCAAGGGCCCTTAGGTTCTTAGCAAGGACTGTCGAAAAGTTCACGAAGCTTGACAATGAGACCATCGAAGAACATCAGAAGGACCTCTGCCTGAAGGAAGGCAAGGAGTGGATTACTCCCAAAGACCGGGCCAAGAGGGAAGACGAAGAGGTTGCAAGACAGCTCGAGGAAGCCCGTGTCCACCAGCTTAAAGCGGACTGTGAGAAGAAGCATCTGGACTTTGACAAGGAAAACGGGAAGTATCTCGCTAAGAAGGAAAAGCAGGAAAGGGAAGCAAAGGAAAAGAAGGAAGCCGCCGAGAAGAAGAAGGAACAGGCAAAGGAGGCTAAGGAAGCCAAGTTTGCCGCCCTTCCTAAGGAAAAACAGGAAAAGATCCTTGCCAAGCAGGCGGTGGAAGAAAAGAAGCTTCAGGACGAATATAACCTTCTTCTCCTTAAGGCAAAGGAAAGCGGCTTAGCTGTTTAGGAGGAACAGAATGAAATATCAGGACATCATTTCAAAAAGGACGCTGGAGCAGAAGGCTTCGCTTCTCTCCGGAAAGAACTTCTGGGAGACTGAGGATATTCCCGAACTTGGGATTGAAAGTATTTTCCTCTCCGACGGCCCGAACGGACTTCGGAAACAGGCTAAGGCGGCAGACCATCTTGGATTAAACCCTTCCATCCCCGCCGTCTGCAGGCCGACAAGTGCGACAAGGGCCAATTCCTGGGATCCTGAGTTAGTCAAGACGGCCGCAAAGACCATCGGCGAGGAAGCCGCGGTCAGCGACGTCTCGGTTCTCTTAGGTCCTGGCATCAACAGGAAACGCAACCCCCGCTGCGGACGGAATTTCGAGTACTTCTCCGAGGATCCCTATCTTGCCGGAAAACTTGCCGTCGGGTACATCACCGGCGTACAGGAAAACGGAATCGGCTGCTGCCTTAAGCATTTTGCCTGCAACAACCAGGAAATCCGCCGCATCACCTCAAACTCCGTCCTGGACGAACGGACAAGGCGGGAAATCTACCTGACTGCCTTTGAAAGGGCGGTCAAGGAGGCTAAGCCTCTTTCCGTCAGGTCTTCCTATAACAAAATCAACGGGACCTATGCCAACGAGAATGTCCACCTCCTTGTCGACATTCTCCGCAAGGACTGGGGATTTAAGGGAATCGTCGTGTCCGACTGGGGCGGAGACAACGACCGCATCGAGGCAGTCAAGGCCCAGTCCGAACTGGAAAGGCCGACGACCGACGGGGAAACAAACCGGGAAGTCGTCAAGGCCGTCAAGGAAGGAAAAATCACTGAGGCGGATGTCGACCTTCTTGTCGACCGTCTCCTCGATGTCATCTTTACCACGAAGAAGAATTTAGAAGGGGCTCCGAAGGATTTCGATAAGCAGGAACACCACCTTATTGCCCAGCATGTCGCGGAAGAGTCTCTTGTCCTTCTTAAGAACAAGGATGCTTTGCTTCCTCTTAAGCCGAACACCAAGGTTGCCATTATCGGAGACTTTGCCGAAAACAGGCGTTTCCAGGGAGCAGGAAGTTCCGTTGTCAACCCTCTGAAGGTCGATCAGATCAATGAGGTTTTAAAAGAGTATCCGCTGAATGTCGTCGGATATGAAAAAGGCTTTAAGCGGTACGGAAAGAAAAGCCAGGGCAGGATCGATAAGGCCCTTAAGCTTGCCGACAAGGCCGATGTCATCCTTCTTTTCGCCGGGCTTGACGAAGTAAGCGAGGCCGAGGGCATCGACCGGGCCAACATCCGTCTTCCCCTGAATCAGCGGGAACTGATTTCCGCCCTGTACCATACGGGAAAGAAAATCGTCCTTGTCCTTGAATGCGGTGCTCCGATTGAAATGCCTTTTGCCGACCGGGTCGATGCAATCCTTCATGCCTATCTTTCCGGCGAAGCCGGGGCAAGAGCGATTCTTAATGTACTGACCGGAAAGGTCAATCCGTCCGGAAAGCTCGCGGAGTCCTATCCTTACGGATATGCTGACTGTCCTTCTGCCGACCATTTCGGAAAGAACGATAAGAATATCGAGTACCGGGAGAGTCTCTTTATCGGCTACCGCTACTATAACGGCTTCTGCCGTTCCGGGGCAAGATTCCCCTTCGGCTTTGGCTTAAGCTACACGACTTTCAGATACGATAACCTGAACGTGTCGGACAAAGGGGTTTCCTTTACCGTTACGAATACCGGAGACGTCGACGGAAAGGAAATCGCCCAAAGGTACATCGGAAGGAAGGATTCCAAGATCTTCCGTGCCCCCTATGAACTAAAAGGCTTTGCCAAGGTCTTCCTTAAGGCTAAGGAGACGAAGGAAGTCTTTATTCCCTTCGATGAGTTCTCTTTCCGCTTCTTCTCCGTCAAGGACAATAAGTTTGAAGTGGAAGAGGGCAACTATCAGATTTATGTCGGACCAAGCAGTGTCGACTTCCCCTTGAAGGGGGAAATCCATGAGGAAGGCATCAATGCTTCTTCCCTCTATGACAGAGAGAAGCTTCCCCACTATTTCTCCGGGGATGTCCGTCAGATCCCGGATGAGGAATTTGAAGCCCTCCTTGGCCACCCTATCCCTAAGGATGATACTTCCTATATCAAGAAGCACCGGATTAAGGTCGACTATAACTCTTCTATCAGCGATCTCCATTATGCCAAAGGCTGGACTGGACGCCGTTTTGCCGGTGCCATCCGCTTTGCCATCAAGTTCCTTAAGGCTATCGGAAAGCGTACGACGGCGAATACCCTGATTAGGGGTGTATACTATAACCCGGTCCGTGCCCTCTCCCGGATGACGGGAGGAGCCATGAGTATGGCACAGCTTGACGGCCTGATCAGGATGTTCAACGGACACTTCTTCAAGGGTCTTCATCATCTCAATAAGAGGGGAAGACTCAAAAAGAAGAGGAAGAAAGAACAGGAGAAGAGGAAAAAACAGAAGGCTTGATTATGAAGGAAAAACTGATTTCGTTCTGTGTTCCTTCCTATAATTCCGAATCCTATCTTCATCGTGCCTTGGATTCCCTCGTTCCTGGCGGGGAGAAAGTCGAAATCCTGGTGATTGACGATGGATCAAAGGATCGGACGCTTAAGATTGCCAGGGAATACCAGGAGAAGTATCCGGGCATTGTGAAAGCCGTCCATCAGGAGAATAAAGGGCACGGCGGGGCAATCAACACCGCCCTTTCCCTTGCCTCTGGGAGATACTTTAAGGTTGTCGATTCCGACGACTTTGTGGAAAAGGACGGACTTTCCGCCTTGCTGAAGGCTAGGGAGGACCATAGGGACCTTGATAGGATCCTAAGGCCTTATACCTACCGTCACGGCGAGGAGAGGAAAAAGGGAAAGACGATCCGCTATGGCTTCTTCGTCAAGAAGGACACGGTTGTTTCGATAGGGGAAATCAAACGCTTTGATGCAGCGAGAAACCTGACCCTTCATTCCGTCGTCTACTCCACTTCCCTCCTCCGGGATAAGGCAAAGCTTGTTCTTCCCGAACACTGCTTCTATGAGGATAACTATAGGATTTATGCCCCTCTTCCTTTCATCAAGAAGCTGAGGTATATCGATGTTCCTTTCTACCAGTATCTTCTTGGCCGGGAAGGACAGTCCAGGCAGACAAACAATCTCATTAAGCGGAACAAGGATCTTAGGCACGTTGCCTTCCTTAGTTTCCAGAGCGTCTCTCTTCCTAAGAGGAAGAAGACGGAAAGACAGCTTTATAAACTCAGGAAGCACCAGTTGATCAGGATGGTCACCGCCCCTCTTCTTTATACTTCGAGGAAGGATAAGGCAGCCTGCAAGACGGAAAAGGGCGAATTCCTCCGTCGAAGGAAGGACGATGACCTAAAGCAGTATAAAAGGCTTGTCCGCCATCCTTTTGTCTTCTTCCCTTCGAGAAACAACGCCTTTGGAAGAATCAGTGCCCGTTTTAGGCTTTTCGTCATCCGGAAGTTCGGAGCCATCAACTGAAAGAAAGAAACCGCCTCTGCCGTGGTAGAATAAGAGGCGGTTTTTCTTTTCGCATGAATACACCAGTCAAAGTTTCCGTCATCGAAGACGACGGAAAATATCATCAGATTATCCACGGATACCTTCAAGAGTACGGAAAAAAGAAGGGTATTGAGTTTCATGTCCAGGATTATTCCGATGGACTGGCCTTTCTTGAAGAATACAAGGGAGACGCGGATGTTTTGTTCATGGACATCGAAAGGCCGCAGAGGGACGGACTTGAAGTCTGTAGAAAACTGCGCAAGATTGATCCCTATGTCCCGATTATCATCGTTTCCCATTCTGCCCAGTATGCGGTCAAGGGCTATGAGGTCAATGCCCTTGGCTATGTGGTCAAGCCGATTGTCCGGTTTGATTTCTTCTTCCTTCTTGACAAGGTGAGGGAAAGAAGGAAGGACAAGGAACAGCACTACCTTGTCCTCTCAAATAAAAGCACGGTCAAGAAGATTTCCCTTGACGACATTCTTTATCTGGAGGTCTCTTCCCATACCATCAAGGTGAGAAGGAAGAAGGAAACCATCGAATTCCGGGGGAAAATCAAGGACTATGAGGACAGACTCTGCCGTTATTCCTTTTTCCGGTGCAATAATTCCTTCTTGGTCAACCTGAAATACTGCGATAAAGTCTCTGTCGGGGACAGCACTATCGACAGGGGTGGAACGATTATCTCCATCTCCCGTCCAAAGAAGAAACAATTCCTTGAGACATTGGCAGATTATTTAAAGGACGAAATATAGGATGTACGATAACTATCTTTTTGGAGATGCCGTTATCTATTATCTCTATCGTTTCGTTGTTCCTTTGATGATTGCCGAACTGATCACTTTTCTTTCGGCGAAGAAAAAGACGTATTGGATTGTCCGTTTTGCGGGGTATGAAGTCCTGTTTCTGACTCTCTCGGGAATCCTGATTTACTATGACGTCGATCTGCGCTTTGGCTGGTTCCGGACTATTTTCCTTCTTCTTTTCCTTCTTTCCCTCCTTCCGCTTGTTTTGACCTTTGGCAGGAAAATCAAGCATGTCCTCTTTCTTGCCTCCTCTGCCTATACCGTGCAGAACTTTGCCGATAACCTTTGGAAGCTAGCAAGGGAAATCATCCCATCGTCGGATAAAAAGGCCATTGAGCTTCTTCTTTATTTTCTTCTTTTCGGAGCAAGCTTTACTGTCTATTACTTCGTCTTTGTCAAACTGATGAAAAAGAACAGTGTGGCAAAGTTAAGCAACAACTCCGTCCTCTTTATCTCTCTTGCCTCTATCCTGGTCATCAACATCCTCTCTAGGTATGCCCAGAGCGTGGAAGACCCTGCCGGCGTGATTGCCACTAAGCTCTATGCCAGGATTGCCTGCTTTTTCATCCTTGCCATCCAGTACAACATTTTCCATTCCACTAAGCTGAGCGGAGAAAAGGAGAGGCTTGAGCAGGCCCTGAAGTTCCAGAACGATAAGTTTGCCTCCAGTAAGGAGACAAGGGAACTTATCAACATCAAATGCCATGACCTAAAGCATGCGCTCGAGTCGTTGAATTCCTCTAACCTCTCTTTGGAGCAGAAGGAGACTCTTCTTGGACTTTCTAATGCCATCGATGTCTATGACTCCAGAATCAAGACCGGTAATCCGGTCATCGACAGGGTGCTTTCGGAAAAGTCCCTGATCTGCCATAAGGAGAAGATCCGACTCAATGCCATTATCGACGGATTCCTGTTTTCCTTCAGGGATAATGTGGATGTCTATTCTCTTTTCGAGAATGTCCTTGACAATGCCATCAAGGCAGTGAGAAAGGAAGATGAGGAAAAAAAGTCCATCTTCCTCCATGCCGTGGAAAAGAACAACGTCATTTCCCTGAAAGAAGAGAACTATGTAGGCGAGGAAATCCTCTTCAAGGACGGACTTCCTCTTTCCAAGGACAACCCTTCCTACCACGGATACGGAACAAAGTCGATTGCCTATATCGTCGGAAAGTATAAGGGAAGCTGTCAGTTTTTCTGCAAAGACCATAGGTTCACCTTCTTCGCCTGCTTTTTCAAGGCGGGAGGAACGAAAGGAAAAGGAGAAAAAGAGTGAAGAAAGACCGCCTATTCTCTCTTTGCGGCCCACTTGGCGCCCTGACTCTTTCCCTCGCCTTGCTTATCCCGATTTTCACTTCTCTTTTCTCTCCGACCTTGAATACCTATTTTGGGAAAGGGGAACTAGTCAAGAAAAATAACCTGAGTGAAGGAAGGGATACTTCCTATTATCAGAAAAAAAGCAAGGAGGAGGCTCTCTCTTTGGCCCTTGAAACCAATGAGGAGATTGCCAAGGAAGGCATTGTCCTTTTAAAGAACGGGAACGGCTGTCTTCCTCTTTCCAAGGACGACATCCTTTCTCCTTTCGGCTATGCCTATTCCCATCCTTCCTCTTTGGGAGGGTCAAGCAACTGGAGCGGAAGAGAGGAAGAAAAGGACTCCCTTTCCCTTGCCTTAAAGGAGAGCTTTTCCGTAAACGGAAAAATCGAAGGCATCACAAAAGACGAAAAGAACGTCCTTTCACTGAAAAGTGCAAGGGGAAGCTCTAAAGTAAATCAGGCGAAGGAAGCCGGAGGCACTTCCTTGATTTATACCATCAAGGCGGATTCCTACTTGGGGAGGGAGAAGGAGAGGAAAAATACCATTGGGCTCAGGGTCATCTCCAGAGACGGAGGAGAGAACAGCGACTTTAAAAGGGACGGGTATGAAAGCGGGGAACGACACGCCCTCTCTTTGACAATGGAGGAGAAAAAAACCTTACAGATAAGGAAGCAGAACTGCCGAAAGAGCATCCTTCTTTATACGGGGGTGAATCCGATTGAGTTTAGCGATGACGTGACCCCCTTACTGGATGCGATTCTTTATCTCCCTTCTCCGGGAAGCGGAGGTTACCGGATTGTCGATGATGTTCTTCTTGGCCATATCAATCCCTCGGGAAAGACTGTCGATACTTTCGTTAAGGACTTCCTTTCGATTCCCTCAAGCGTGAACTTCGGCCTCTCCGGGACAAAACCCTATGATGGTGCAGGAAGGTATTTTGATAATGTCACCCAGAGGGACAATCAAAGCAAGGTTTCCTTTGTCAGCTATAAAGAAGGAATCTATGTCGGCTACCGGTATTACGAGACCGCTGACAGGGAGAAGAAAATCGATTATGATTCCCTTGTTGCCTATCCGTTTGGCTATGGGCTTAGTTATACCTCTTTTGACCAGGAGCTGATTTCCTATAAGGAGGAAAACGGCTCGATTCAAAGGAAGGTAAAGGTGACAAACAAGGGAGAAAGGGCAGGAAAGGATGCCGTAGAGATTTATTATGGGGCACCCTATAGTGGATTCGACAGGGAAAACGGGATTGAGAAGGCAGGGAAGAACCTGATTGCATTCTCTAAGACCAGCCTATTAAAGCCAGGAGAGAGCGAAGTTCTCTCTCTTTCCTTCGCCCTTGAGGATAGGGCTTCCTATTTTTCTTCCCACCAGAACAGCGATTCCACCTTTGGATGCTATTTCCTCGAAGAAGGGGATTACACCATCTATCTAGGAAAGAACTCCCATGAATCGTATGATCAGTTTGTTTATCACGTTTCCGATTCCGTGTTTTATGATAACACCAATCCAAGACAGAGTGAGAAAGATGCCCAATCCCGCCTTGACCAGTATGGAAATCCGGTAAAAGAGAAAAAGGTCGACAAAGCCTATGTTGCCGCAACCAATCGTTTTTCTCTTTCCACGGAGTATAGGAAAGAAAACCATCTTCTTCTTTCCCGTAAGGACTTCTCCTCCACCTATCCTTCCTTTCCAAAAGGAAAGGAGTGCCATCTTGACGAAAAGTACAAATCCGTCTTTGACTCCTATAAGAATTTCTCCTCTTCCCATCCTCTTCTCGGCGACGAAGAAGGCTCCCTTGTCTATGACTCTTCCCCGCTCGGCAAGGCAAGGGATTCCTCTCTGACTCTCTCCTCTATGCGAGGGGAAAGCTATGACTCGGAAAAATGGGATGCCCTTCTTTCTAAGATTTCCTTTACTCAAAAGGAAGAAGAACAGCTTGGCGCCCTTTTTGGCTACGGGGCCTATCAAAGCGGAGCCGTTGACACCATCGGAAAGTTCTCCACGGAAGAAAGGGACGGGCCGAACGGATATTCCACTTTCGGGCAAAAGAAAAACGAGGCGTTTTCTGTCTACGCAAGTGAGACTCTTACCGCCTGCACTTTCAATTCCGCTCTTGCCTACAAGAGAGGAAAGGCTAGGGGAGTGGAAGGAAGGGCACATGATGTCCAGGGACTCTACGCCCCTGGAAGGAACATCCATCGCTCGCCTTTCGGAGGAAGAAACGGGGAATATGTCAGCGAGGATCCTCTTAGGTGCGGCATAATCGGAGCAAAAATCGTCTCCGGGGCGGCCGACTATGGCGTGTATACCTATAGGAAGCACTTTGCCCTAAACGAACAGGAAAGCGGAAGAGGGGACAGGAGGATGGTTTTTTCTGACGAACAGACGATCCGGGAAATCTATCTGAAGCCTTTCGAAATCTGCCTGAAGAAGGCAAGAAGGTCTCTTTCCTATCTAGAGGGAGACGCCAGGAAGGAAACGAAGATAAGGAGAGCCGCCAGGGGGATAAGGACGTCCTTCAACGGAATAGGACCGGTGAGGAACTGCAGGAATTACGCCCTGAACACAAACGTCCTCCGAGAGGAGTGGGGATTTAACGGGGCGGTCATCTCGGACTATGGAGTAAAAGGAAACAGGGATGCCATGATGCGAAGCGGAAACGACGTCTATAGGACTGCCTTCTCCGGCTTCAAAAGCCGTTCCCTGAAGAATCTCTATCCTCTCTCTGCTTCCCTTAGCGGGAAACATGTGGTCTTAAAATCGCTCAAGAATGTCTGCTACAGGATAGTCAACTCCGGAGCCTTTGACGGACTTAGGAAAGGAGAGGTAGCCTACCGGAAAAAGGCCGCATGGGAAATCTATCTGAATGATGTCTTAGTCATTTCCCTGTATGTCATTACGTTTGCTCTCTTTGGGATGGGAATCGGACACCAAGTCATTCTCTGGCGAAGAAAAAAGCAGGGAAGTCCCCCTGCCGTTTAGAATCTTTTTTCGTCGTACGATACGATGCTATCATCGCCAAGTTCAACGAAATAATGACGCTCTAGGCTTTTTTCTGTCCTATCCTGGCGGATGACGTATCCGTTTCCGGAATATTCGATTCTCTTTCCGTAAAGATAATCCAAGACATAGTAGCCGCCTTTTTTAATGCATCGGTAGGCCTCTTCCTGGTCGGCTTCTTTCGAAAACTCAGTTTCCGCATCGATTGTTTTGGTAGAAGAATTGTAATAATAGTTCTCCTCTTTTCTGACCGAACCGACTTTGCGGGAATACGTGTAGACTAGTTTTGTCTCTGAATCCTTGTCCGGATAGACGATAATATCGGCCTTTTTCTTTTCGTCATCGGTTGGATTGTAATAAGGATACTCGCAGAAGTCTGTATAGATGTATACGCCGTTGTAGTTGTAATACTCATAGACAAAAGAGGAGGAAGAAGAGTAGGACTCATGGAATATGGCCTTTCCACCGCTTAAGACAGTGATGGAATAACAGTCGATCCCCTTACTATTTCCACAAGAGGAAAGGAGAGAAAAAAGGCAGAGCAGAATATTTTTCTTTTTCATAATAATGCACCTTTTACAAAGATAATATACCACAAGATAAAGAATATGGAATAACTTCTTTCTTTTCAAAGCCGGACAGGAAAGATATAGTATTATCTAGGAGCCGACATCATGAAAAACGGGTATCTATCGGATCTGACTCTCATCCATCCCCCAAGGGAAGGACTTACTGTCTCAACCCTGCTTCTTAAGGGGCAGAAAAGTGCAGTCACTTTCTTCTCCCTTGGACAAGGAACGGATATCTCTTCAGAGTCCTATCCTTCAGCCACGGTTTATCTTTGCCTGGCCGGGGACTTGATTCTGAAAAAAGGGGAGAAAGAGGTCACTCTTTCTCCTTATGATTTGTATCTTAACCCAAATGATGTTCTTCTTGGTCAGAGAAGTAAGAAAGGATGCGGATATGTCGAAATCCGCACCGGAGAGGAAAGCAAAGACATGAATTGTACGATTAAGCCGGGAGAAGTTTTCCGCCTTCAGGAAAGGATTGATTATCAGCCTGAGAGTATTGTCAACCGTGACCTAAGGTCAAACGGGAAGAGGAAGTTTGTGCTTATGGCGCTAGATAAAGGGCAGGAGCTATCTAGTCATCGCGCCCCAGGAGAGGCACTTGTCTTTCTTCTGGAAGGTGAGGCTAGGATCACCTATGAAGGGAAAGACTATCTTGTCAAGCAAGGCGAAGAGTTCCATTTTGCCAAAGGCGGACTCCATGCCTTAAAGGCACTAACCCCCTTTAAAATGGCTCTCCTCCTCGCTCTGGAATAAGAAGAAGTCTGAATTCTGCCGAGTATCCGAAAAAGCCTTATTGATTCTCTGCCTTCGATGAGAAGACGGCCATAGAAATCCGAAAGAAGACATGGATTAGGGATTTCCCTACTGGTTTTACCATTAAAGTGGATCTTTCTGTCATTTTTTAGATTCAGGACAGACCTCTTTTTCTCCGTCGTTTCGTCTCTTCTGGGGTCTTAGTCCAAATGATAAGAGGAAATCTGTCCGGATGGCGTTAGACAAAGGACAGGGGCTTCTTTCATCCCATCAATGCTTCCTGGTAAAACAAAGTGCTTATAAAAAACTTCGATTCAACACAAGGAGAGGAAAAATAAGCTTTATGGCAATTAGATAACTGCAAGATTAGAAGAAAGGATAATCCAACACCTTTATTGGAAAACATTTACGTAGGGACAGAAACAAAATCTATTTATCTAGAAAGAAATTAAGTAACTGACTTGTAAATCGAAATAAGAATGAAACCGCTACTCTTAGACGCAACCTACATCACCTTAATTGCCACCAATAAAATCAATGTCAAGGAAAAGACGGTTAAGGAAGAAGAGAGCGGAAAAGAATACTAAACCGATTTCAGTATCATCTGATATTTTCTTGGAAAAGGGGTTGAAGATTTAGGCCGAAAGGTCTCTGTCCGATGACCTTTTTCTCTGTTCCGGATTGAAAACAATGGGAGTTCATTCGGGGATAAGAAACCAAAAACTTCCACCATAAAAAATTCCTACCTTAAAACAGGTAACCTGATTAGAGACACTCTTTTGCCTAAATGCCTTCTTTTATTTGCAATACTGTTTCGCGTGTTCTTCTCTGGTTAAAGGAACAAAGTAAAAAGAGTAGTTTTTGTAGCCTATTTTCACTTCCAGTGCTGAGGAATACCTATCGTTTATTTTAAAATCATCCATTGAGTATTCTGTGTAGGGATAAATAAAGCACAAAGTATAATCGATTTCCTTATTCAGTTTTACTTCGAAAATATTGTAGCCGTTGACCGCTATGTTTTTCTTGTCGTTTGATTCTTTTGGCCTGTTTTTAGGAAGGCAGGAACTGTCTTCGACTACACAGCTGCTTGTCTTAGGCGGATCAATCCAGAAAAGAACCTGTTCCTTTTTCAAGACAAAGTCTGTAACAGAAGGAGTGATTTTTACTGTTGCATAAGCAACGTACTGTTGTCCATCATCATCAAAATCGATTTTCTCGTTTGTAATCTTTGCTATTTCGATACCTTTTGAATCTCCGGATATGTCAGATAATTTAACTTCCTTTTCAATTGAGATGCTTTCTCCGTAGAAAAAGAACCCGGAGGCAAGGCAGAACCTGTTTCTTGAATCACATCCTCTTAGTAAAGCGAAAGAAAGAGGCAACAATAAAATTTTTTCTTTAAAACCATGCGGTGTCTCTCACAACCACAAAAGTTCCAAAGCCTTCATGAATCAGGTCCCATGAATAGCCATCAAAATCAATATAATCATCTCGTGTTATATCCCAGTTGTCATTGATAACCATAAAATGTTTTCTTTCGTTGTAGGAAAAAATAAACCATCCGCTTTTCTTCCTATATGTCTGATATCCTTTGCAGACCATAGAATGGCAGTTGTAGTTTCCTCTTGCCTGATTCCACCTAACAGGATACCCAAGATTGATATTCTTGACTACCTGTTGGCTTACGTTTTGATAATTGTAGATGGACTTTGATTCATTGTACTCAGAAATGAACTTATCTAAGTTATTCTCTATGAAAATGGCTGTGTCATAAGGGTCTGCCTTGTTTGGGTGTTCTTCTGGTGATGCACTGCCCATCAGAAATGGCATAGCTATTACAAATGCCCTAATTCCTGCATTTTTCCGCATCATTGCATCCTCCTTTTTTATATTATACTCATATAAAAAACATACGTAATAATTTTTTAAACTAGTTGAAGATTTCAATAACATATTGTATTTCCTCTATTTTTAGTGCTTAAATGAAATAGAGGAAAGGATTCAAAATTTGTTTATTTTCCATTTTAGCCTAAGTCAATATATATACGTTAAATCGAAGGAATTGATCAAGGAATAAAGTGACACGGGATGTCTTTTATGGTTGAACTTGGAAATACGATTTGATAGAATCCTAAGCCGTACAGACAGTTCGACGTTACCATCCTGTCTATAAACAAAACCAGGAACACAAGACTACATTTTAATGCACTCTTTTGTCTCTGGAAGGAGTGCATTTTTTCATTCCTTCTTGGTAGAAACGGAGAAACAATTATGGAAGAAAGGGAAAAGAAGGGACTAAGAGAGAAGGTGAAGAACTATTTTTCCTGTTTTAAGCTCGATACGAGAAGCATTGCCTCTAATGCCATCATCGCGGCGAGGTATACGGCATTGACCTATGCCTTCTTCTTCTGCTCGTACGGAAACGTCCAGGTCCGGATATCGGAATTCATGGTCCTTCTTGTCTTCTTCAATCCAAACTACATTTATGGCCTGACTATCGGCTGCGTGCTAAGCAATATCTATGCCCCGGCTATCTCTAGCTTTTGCTCCCCTCTTGATAGGGTCATCGGGGCCGCGGCATCCTTAGCCGCCCTGCTTCTTATCTCCCTTTGTCGGCATAGGTTTATTGCCACCCTGTTTCCGGCGATAACAAACGGATTACTCCTTGGCTGGGAATTTACGTTTCTGACCAATGCCGAAGGAACTGGCTCTGCCGTCCTTTTCTGGACGAATTTCGGCTTTGTCGCCTTAGGGGAGATTATCGCCGTTTCTATTCTCGGTTACTGGATTTTCTATTTCCTGGCAAAAAAGAACAAGTCTTTTCTGAAACTGATTGGAGCTAAGCAGAACAGGAATTTCCGTTGGTAGAGGGCTGCCCCCGTATTTTAAAGGCAATAGAATCGATAACCTGATTGAGAGGAATCGACTCTTCCCGTTGGAGAAGGGAAACAGGACGGAATAGGGAAGGCAGATACAGGAGGCCTAGTCCAGGGCATTCACTTTAGGAGAAAACTTAGAAGAAGGAACGTCTGAACGAGTCATCGATGCTTTTCCTTTTAACAAAGTTTCCTTTTCTGTTCGATTCCTGTCCTGTATCCATATTTCTGCCTAACATGATTCTGATTTAGTAAGATAAATCGTGCTTATTGCTTCCTCTTTGGAAAACTGCTGCAAAAAGGATATACTTTTCTGGATATCATAAGGAGAACTAAGCATGTACGCAAAGAACGTCTGGCTAGATGCCGACAAAAAGAAGAAAGAAGAAATATTTTCCTTTGCCAAACAGTACAGGGACTTCCTTTCCGTCAGCAAGACGGAACGGGAAGCGACCAAGGAAGCAAAGAAGGAGGCAGAAGCAAAAGGCTTCCGCAGCCTTGACGAAGTAAAGACGATCCGCCCCGGAGATAGAATCTATGCGATTAATAAGGATAAGAACATCCTTGTTGCCGTCATCGGAACGAAATCCATCGAGGAAGGAAGGAGAGTCCTAGGAGCCCATATCGACTCTCCGCGCCTTGACATCAAGCAGAATCCTCTCTATGAGAAAGGCGGCTTTGCCCTTCTTGACACGCATTATTATGGCGGAATCAAAAAATATCAGTATGTGACTATCCCTCTTGCCTTACATGGTGTTGTCTACAAAAAGGATGGGACATCTTTCGAGGTCAATATCGGAGAAGACGAAAATGATCCCGTCATCGGAATCACGGATCTTCTAATCCATCTCTCTGCTGACCAGAGGAAAAAGACGGCCGATAAGGTCATCGAGGGCGAGAAGAGGGATATCCTTATCGGAAACATCCCATTAAATAACGAAGAGAAGGAAGGATGCAAGGCCTATATCCTCGCTTTGCTTAAGGATAAATACGGAAGGGAAGAGGAAGACTTCCTTTCTGCCGAGCTTCATGCCCTTCCTGCCGGAAAGGCCAGAGACTTCGGACTTGACCGGAGCAGGATTGCCGGATATGGACATGATGATAAAGTCTGTGCCTATACTTCTCTCCGTGCTGTCCTTGATGCCGGGGAACAGGAATATACCAGTGTTGCTGTCCTGGTGGACAAGGAGGAAGTCGGATCTATCGGTGCAACCGGTGCCCAGTCTGCCTTTTTTGAGAACGTCATTGCCGAGCTTCTCTACCGGGAGGGGAAGGATTCCTCTCTTGCCCTTCGTCACGCCCTGACGAACACAAAGAGGCTATCAAGTGATGTCTCCTGCGCCGTCGATCCTCTTTATCCTGAGGCGAACGAACCGAACAATTCCTGCTACTTTTCCAAAGGTATTGTCTTCAATAAGTACACTGGTGCGAGAGGAAAGTCCGGATGCAACGATGCAAGGCCTGAATATCTTGCCTTCATCCGAAGAGTCATGGATGAAAACGGAATCCATTACCAGACCTCCGAAATCGGAAAGGTTGATCAGGGTGGAGGAGGAACAATCGCCTACATTCTCGGCAATCTGAATAGGTACGTCCTTGATGCCGGCGTTCCAGTTCTTTCTAGGCATTCGCCTAGGGAACTTGTCTCTAAGGCTGATGTCTACGAGGCCTACCTTGCTTATAAGGCGTTCTTAAAAGCAGAATAAAGAAAAAAGGGGACCCTCTTAATCCTCCGAGGGTGCCCTTTTCTGCTTTCGGTCTAAGACTGTGGAGAAAGAAGACTTATCCTAGGCTTGCTTTTGCCCCATGGCAATCGGAAGACCGGCTTTTTCCTTCTTCTTTTGGGAAACGAAGGATAGCTTAGAAAGTTTCTTTTTCCTTTTCCTGGCTCTTTTGCTGTTTTTGTGTTCCTGGCTGGCCGACACTTTATCAAAATGAGAGAGGAGAAACGCTTCCTTGCTCTTTGGCAACAACCAGAAAGTCAAGGGAAACCTATGGGAGAGGATCCTATTCTTTTCCTTGCGGGAAAGAGAATAAATCTTCGCTGCATTCCGCAAAGAAAAATAGGGATGGCGGAAGCCGTGGAGGCGATGTCCTTCTCCTTTATGGTGCCAGTCATAAAGATAATAGTCATGGAGGAGACATCCTCGCACAAGACTTTTTCTATCTACGGCAAGATTCTTTTCCTTGGCGTAGGAATAACTAAGCAAAGCCACTCTCAGACAATGGTCATAGAGGGAATAAAGCCCGTGGGCGGTATAATTCTTCCTGTTTTGGTATTCCGGGTTTTCGAGGATGCTATTTGCATAGGAGTGAAACTCTTCGTCAAGAATGATTTTCATGATTCCATTATAGGACAAAGGAAATCAGGTTTTGTCTTAGGACTGGAAAATCTTATTCACCCATTCCGGATGGTCGACAAAGGGATTCCGGTTTGCCTGTTTTGAGGAGGCTGCAACTTCGTTTCGGTGTTTTTCCTGCTGGGAGACAGGGTCAAGGGTATTCCATTCCACTAACGTACTCACGCTGTCAGTCACATTGGTAAGAGGAGTGTTACGGGAGGCAAAATAGCAGGTCCACCTATAAAGGCAGATTCGGGCAACATCTCCTTTTACCGAGTCAATCGGCTCAAAATAACCGCTTGCTGTCTTTCCGTAAATAACCCCTTCATACGAAACGCTTTTTCCGTTCGGGCAGTCGGCATACTTTCTGTTCCCTCTGGTGCTGTTTACAATGTCATAGGTAGGACGGATATGCAGAATATCGGCGCCCGCACCTGTCTTTCCGTAGAGTCCACCGGAAAGTGACTGTGGCCAGACATGTTCCCGGTTCCAGGAATCGGCTGGGTTTTTCTTTACACTTTTCTGTGTATAAAAATAAATCCTGTTTTCTTTATTGTTTGGATCCTCATCTGCATCCTGGAGAATATTGCTTAGAGTGTTTGTTCCTTTTCCACTATATGTGTAGTAAGCTTTTGGTTTGATTAGATTGGTTAAAGCCACTCTCAATGTCCCGTTGCTTCCCCCAGTCCTGCTCTCCGTGATCGAGGAATAATATTTTGTGACATTTTCCGGATCTCCTCCAGGTGTTGGAGTAACAGAAGTTCCGCCCGCCGTCTTTCCGTTAAGGGAATAAAGGTAGGCATTCTTTCCGGTTTCCAGCTTCCCATCATACCTTTGGACGGTCCCATAAATGACGACTTCGTCTTTCACCTTTACTTGGTTTGGATCGGTGAACTTTTCTCCATTAAAGGTGCGTCCTCGGTAGAAAATCAAATCTGTTTCTTCGGAGGTGATGGTAAAGGTAGCGTTTCCGAATTCGGTGCTGATTTCTTTTACGTGAGTGACCTTTCCATAAAAGTAATAGGCTTTTTCGGATTCTACTTTGTCCCCAAGCTTACTGGCAATGCTGTAGGCGTCTTTACAGGAAAAAGGATTGTTGACGGTGCCTTTTGGATAGGAAACACTGCTGCTTTCTGAAGCAGAAGCGGAGGAAAGGGAGGAATTCTCAATAGCAGATTCCGTGTCCTTTCCGGAACCTGAATTTGCAGAAGACGGATTTTCAAAGGGCCGGTCTGTTTTGCTAGGAACCCCTGGCCTTGACTCGCTTGGACTAGAAGAGGAAGCAGACGAGCCCCTGTCGCAGGCAGCTAAGGAGAAAAGGAGAAGAATGGATAACGGAAATAGTTTTGTCTTTTTCATTTGTTTTTTCCTATTTCAATCATACCCCTCTTTTTTCTTTCTTTCCACAATTTCGGATGGAAAGCGTAAATTCCATCTTTTCTTCTTTTTATGGCAAGGAAGTTCTTAAAACGGGGAGTTTCGTACAAGGACGTTTGCTGCCTCATTGCCATTCTCTCTCCTCTTCCTATTCTTGCACCGCTGCCCTAACTTGAGGAAACAAGTCCCTTTCCCTCTTGCTTTTCTTGCAATTATTCTATTGAAAAACTATAGTTATTCATCGGAACAAACGATTAAATCCTATGTTAAAAGCAGAATTAGGCAGTGAAAAGACATGGCCCGTCATCCTTCATCTTGCTCTGCCGGCCATGGTGGCACAGCTCGTATCCGTTCTTTACAATATCGTCGACCGTATCTATGTATCAAATAGGCCGACAAACGGCCAGCAGGCCCTTGTCGGGATCGGAGTGGTTGCTCCAATAACAACCTTCATTTCTTCCTTTGCCTTTCTAGTCGGCCTTGGAGGGGCTCCTCTTCTTTCTATCGCCCTTGGCGAAAAAGACGAAAAAAGAGCAAAGAAGATTCTTTCCAATGCCTTATTGCTTCTCATCATCCTTTCTGCCCTTTTAAGGATTATTTTCTATAGTGTAAGGAAGCCTAGGCTTTATTGCTTTGGTGCAAGTGACATTTCCTATCCTTATGCAAAAGATTATATTGTTATCTATCTTCTAGGGACCTTCTTTTCCATTATTTCCTTCGGACTGAATCAGTTCCTGATTGCCCAGGGAGAGTCAAGGAAAGGAAGGCTCACTACTCTTTTGGCTTGTATCCTCAATGTCTGCCTTGATCCTCTCTTTAGGTATGTCTTCCATAGGGGAATCAAGGGAGCTGCCTTTGCCACCATCTGCTGCCAGTTCCTTTCTTTTGTCCTTGTCCTTGTCTTTCTTCGGAAGGGGTCGAAGATCAAGCTTTCCTTTGGCGGTTATGACATAAAAATCAGGTTGCACATTCTTAAACTTGGCTTCTCCCCTTTTATTATCAGGAGCACCGATAGTGTGATCGTTATCCTGCTCAATAGCAGGCTACAGAAGTTCGGAAACGGAAACGGCGATTTCTACATTGAAGTGTCAACCATCGTTCAGGCCTTCTTCTCTTTGATCACCGGTCCTCTTTTAGGAATCTCCTCTGGGACACAGCCTATCCTTGGATACAACTATGGTGCAAAGAGAATCGATTTAATCAAAAAGGCCGAACGTCAGCTCACCTTTTTCGCCTTAGGATTCTGTTCGGCCTGCTTTGCCCTCTCTTTTCTTCTTTCTAAGCCCTTTGCCACAGCCTTTGTCGGTCTTGGAAGCAAGGGAAATAACAGCGATGAAGTCATTCAGGCAAGCGTAAAGTTCATTACCTGGTATAGGATAGGAATCATTCCTCTTGCCTTCCAGTATGTGTACGTCGACGGACTGACTGGAAGGGGACAGGCAAAGTACTCTATCTGGCTTTCCCTTAACCGGAAACTCTTTGTCCTTGTTCCTCTTACTATCCTTCTTCCTTTCCTTAGCAAAGAGGCAAGCTATGCTTTCATGGCTGAACCGATTGCCGACATCTGCTCTGGAATAGTCTCTCTTGTCTTCTACTATATCGTCACTCCTAAGATATTCAGAAAGCGGCTTAGGGAGGCTCCTTCCTCTCTCGTAAAGGAAAAGTAAATAAGCCGGAAAGAGATTTCTTCAAAGCCCACTCTTTACAAGATGCCAATTCCTAATTACAATTTTTTATGTCTGTTTCCAAAAGGAGTTCCCTAATGAAGAAAATCATTATTGCATCCTCTTCTCTTCTTGCCCTAGTTGTCCTTGTTCTTGGCTGGCTTGCCTTTTGCGGTTACGCCTGGTCTTGGGGCCCCTTTTCCTCCTTGCACCGGGCTAAGGTTTCTAAGCTTGATGGAAATGCGGTCTCTCTTAAGATAGAAAAACGGCAAACTATTCTTTCCGGAAAGAGAATCCTCTATTTAGGTTCTTCTGTCACCTACGGTGCTTCCTCCTTAGGAGAGTCCTTTGTCGAATTCATCGACCTACGTAACGGAACTTCCTCCTATAAGGAGGCAGTGAGCGGAACGACAAGGTCAGGAGATTCTTCGGATAGCTATGTTTCGCGCCTGAAGAAAGTGGATAGAAAGGAAAAATTTGATCTTTTTGTCTGTCAGCTGTCCACCAATGACGCGACAAAGAAAGTAAGCCTTGGGGAAATCAAGGACGGGGGTTACGACATCCATAATGTCACCGGAGCCCTGCAGTATATTGTTTCCTATGCCAAAGAAGTCTTCCATTGTCCTATCATGGTCTTTTCGAATTCCTATTTTGAAAGCGAACGATACTCGGCTAGGGTGGAACGGACGAAACAATTATCCAAGAAGAGGGGCTTCTTCTTTATCGATAGGTATTCCGACGGGGAATTCAATTCGATTTCCGATGAACAGCGTAAGCTCTACAGGGCGGATAAGATTCACCCAACCAAGGCGGGCTATTACTATTGGTGGACCCCTTATAGGGAGAAGGCGAGGATGGATTACCTTTAGGAGAGAATAAAGGTTTCCCAAGGGATAAGACGGCTTTTTTGCCGTTTTCGGATAAAAGGATTACTTATCGAGACAATTTTCCATATAATAGGAAGCGAGGAAAAAAGAATGAAAATTGCAATTTCTGCCGAAAGTACGATTGATCTGCCTAAGGAACAGCTACAGCGTTTTGATATCCATACCGTCCCCTTTACCTTGGTCAGGGGAGAGGATAGCGTTCTCGACGGGGAAATCTCTCCGGAGGACCTTTTCAAGTTCACGGACAGAACCGGTAAGCTTCCTAAGACCAGCGCCGTCAACGAACACCAGTACCGAGAACATTTCAAGAAGCTGAAAGAGGAAGGGTATGATGCAATCATTCATTTTGCCCTCTCTAGCGGTATTTCCTCTGCCTTCTCTAACGCAAGGAAGGTCAAGGAGGAATTCGATAATGTCTACGTCATTGATACGAAATCCCTCTCTACCGGCATTGCCCTTCTAGCCATCCAGGCAAGAAAGCTTGCCGATAAGGGCCTCTCTCCAAAAGAAATCTATGATATCTCTCTAGGCCGGGTGAAAAACGTGCAGGCTTCCTTCTCTTTGGAAAGTGTGAATTATCTCTATAAGGGAGGGCGTTGTTCAAGGCTTGCAAAACTAGGGGCCAATCTTCTTCATCTCAAGCCGGAAATCTATGTCCATACCGATACTGGGAAAAGGTCTGCCGGATCAAAATACCGGGGACCAAGGAGGAAGGTAGTCAGGCAATATGTCGAGGATACCTTGAATAAGTTCAATCATCCCGATCTCTCCCTTTGCTTTATCACTTATTCCACAGCCCCTGACGATGTTGTAGAGGCAGTAAAGGAACGGCTGAAGAAACGTGGGTTTAAGGAAATCATCCCTACCCATGCCGGAGGGACGATCTCCTGCCACTGCGGGCCTCACTGCCTTGGCATCCTTTATCTAAACGACGGGGAATAGGATTCCTCTCTTCCGATGAAAACAAAAATACAGCAGTGCAGTTCTGCCGCTGTATTTTTTTGAATAGGATTTCCTAAAAGACCTTAGGAGGACAGAAGGCTATTTAAGCTCAAAGCGCAGGATGTCAATCTTTCCTTTTCTTATCCGGAAGTGGATTTCCTCTTTGTCACCTCCGCTAAAAGGAATTTCAATCGGATGAAAGGAAGGAGAGCAGATTTTCCTTTTTCCTTTCCTTCCTTCTCCGTTGAAGACCTCTAGTTCCCCTTTTCCTCTGGCAAAAAGAACAAGGCGTTTTGTTAAAGAGAGATCAAAGTAGCGATAACCGACAACAGAGCCTTTCCGCAGTCTTGTAATGAACGCATAATCTTTGTCCGTGGTTAGACAGGGAATTCTCTTTTCCTGAGTATTGTTCCGATGAGGCATTCTCCCATTTGTGATATAGGTTGCATAAAAGGCTGGATAGACTCCCTTCCCTTTCAGAACCCCCTCATTCAATCCGCAGGAAGTCCTTTCCACCTGCGGTATGTTGCCCTCTTTGTCAACTTTGATTTCCTCGGCACAGGCAACCCGGGAATAGTCGCTTCCATGGGTCTCTTTATGATAGAAGACATAGTATTTTCCGTTTATTTCCTCAATGCAGCCGTGGTTTGTTGCTGTATAGTTGAGGCGGTCTTTTTCCTTTCTTCCCTTATATCCGACGTCTCCGTTAGAGATAATGACGCCTCCGTAGGAGAAATCTTTGTCCGGATATTTGCTTCTTGCGTAGCAAAGCTCATGGTTGTTCCTTGAGGAATAGACAAAGTAATACTCCCCATTGATTTTCCGGATGGAGGAGCCCTCAAAGAAACCATGTCCGTACCTGAAATGGTCTCCTTTTGGAATGATGGTCCTTTGTGTCTTAAAAGGCCCGTCTTTCCGATAACAGTCAATGACTTCTTTCGGCGAAGAAGAGACAGTCAGCCTGTCATTGTCAAGAGTGACCGTGTAGGCACCCATGATTTTGTCGTTATAGGCCTTTATCTGCTTAGGAGAATGCTGGATAAACAGACTTTCGACTTTTCTTCCGATTGGCCGAATGATCTTCGGTAGGGAGGAAAAACAATAGTAGGTGCCGTAATAAAGACGGATTGTCCCTCCGTCATTGATGATTGCGGGGTCAAAGAGGATGTGGTCAAGGAACAGGGATCCGTCCTTGTTTCGGACATGACCATAGAATTCGAACTTCCCATCGGGAGTAGGACAGACAGCGACAGAGATAGGACCATCGTACCTTCCTTTTCCTTTCTCTCCGGCAAGGCAGTAGTAAAGGTAATACCGCCCATCGTTCCCTTTGACACAGTCAGGAGCGTACCTGTAAGGACGGTCTGTCTTTTCCGAAAGCGGGTCCTGTCTGGCCTGGTAATTGATTCCTTTGCTTGTCCATTGGGAGAGATTATCTATCGGTGCGGAAAAGACTTCGTATCCTAGCCTGCAATAGGATTTCCCTCCTTCTTTGTCATGTGATCCATAAAGGTAGACTCGGTCATTAAATACGTGTGCCTCCCCGTCTGGAATATAGACTCTCTCCGGCGTAAACGGATTCCTTGCCTGTGCCATATCGGTTTCTCCTGTTTTTCCTATGATAACACAGGAATTCCGGAAGAAAAAAACAGGGAGGGAAATTTTTATTTGGGCAAATGAAAAGGAATAGTCTGACCAAAGAATCCATAAGGGAAAACAGGGCAGATGGTTTTTCTCTCTTTTCTTTTTGCTGAGGATTTTCTAAAATAGCAGCAATGTCCGAAGGGATACAGAAGCATGATTCATGTTGCCATTGTAGAAAACGATCCTAAGCAGGCTAAGCTCACCGCAGAGAGGTGCCGGAAATACGGTGAGGAAAACGGCCTTTCCTTTTCCGTCACCCCTTTTGAAAACGGGTACGACTTCCTCGAAGGGGAGATTTCCCGTTTCGATATTATCTTTATGGACATCGATAGGCCAGGGATCAATGGCAGGGAGACTTCCTTCAAAATCCGGGAAAAAGGAATCAAGGCTTCCCTGATTTTCGTCACCAACCTTCCTCAGTATGCGATTGAAGGATACAAGGTCCAGGCCCTCGACTTTATCCTGAAACCGATGACCTATGCCGATTTCTCCTTGGCGAGGAAGCGGGCGAGGCAGAATCTGGATGCGGAAAAGGATGAATTCATCGCCCTTGAGATCCATGGCCGTTTTGAGAAATTTAAGAACAGTGATGTCCTCTACAGGGAAAGGATCCGGCATGACGTCTACCTTCATCTTTCCGGAAAGGAAACAATCAGTTTCCGCTCCTCCCTCCATCAGATTGAACCGATTCTGAATAAGAACGTCTACTTTAAGTGCAACTCGGGCTGTATTGTCAACCTAGGGAAGGTTAAGTCGATGGACGGAGACGTCCTTCTCAGGGAAAACGGTGACCGCATTTCCGTATCCCGGTCCCGGAAGAAAGAGACAAAGAGGAAACTTGGCGAGTATTACTCGACCCATCGATTATGAACGAAGCGGGAATCTTAAAGACTGTCATTACCCTTGGCTATTCCTCTTTCTTCCTGGAAATCTTCTCCGCGAGGAGGATCGTCCTTCTTTTCTCAAAGAAAAGACCCTTTTTCCCTCTCCGGCTAGGCGTATCCCTTCTTGTCTCTGTCCCTTGCTATTTCATTCCTTCTTTTTCCGTCGGCTCTTTTTCCTATGGTTATCTTGCTATTCTCCTGATTGTCTTTGCCTGTGGCCTTTTCCTCTTCCGGGAGAAGCCGATTCTTATTCTCTATTCCTGCTTTGCCGCCTGGGGAATCCAGCATATCGCCTGGAATCTTCTTTCTATTTTCTTCAGTCTTATCCCTAACGTCTCAGGATATACCAAAGGGGAAATCCTATCCTTATATTATTGCGGCTTTGTCTTTCTCTATGGCCTCTTCTTTCTCTGTTTTTATCTTCCGAAAGTATCCTTCAAGTACAGTAAACAGCATTTTTACTCCTTCTTCTTTGCCGCCATCAGGCTGCTTGTCACAAGGTTCCTCTCTCAGTCCGTGAAGCAGTGGTACCCCGTTATCCGGGTCTATACCATCCTCGTCTCCTTCCTTTCCCTGCTGATTAGGATTGCCTATCCCTATCTTTCTTCCCTCGTTGCCAAAGAAAAGACCTTGGCGAGGGAAAAGAAAAGCCTGGAAAAGAGGCTCTCTTTGCAGGCAAGACAGCAGGAACTAAGCAAGGAAACCATCGATGTCGTCAACAGGAAGTTCCATGACAGGAAAAACCAGCTTCTTTCCTTGGAAAACAGCCCTCTTTCCCAGTCTAAGGAGATTGCCAAGGAAATCGAAAAGGACATCGATCTCTATAAGGACATAGCCAGAACCGGCAATGAAGCCCTTGATATCATCATCACCCAGAAGGCGCTGCTCTGTTCTTCGAAGGGCATCCGTTTCACCTATAGGATAGACGGACCTTCCCTTTCCTTTAGGAGCAAGACCGACATTGTCTCCCTCTACGGAAATATTATCGATAACGCCATTGAGGCTTCCGAAAATGAAACCGGAGAGTTCAGACTGATTAAGCTAAAGACCTACCGGCAGAATGACTTCGTCCTGATCAGGGAAGAGAACTACTGCCATAAGAAAATCATCTTTTCGCCTCTTGGCCTTCCTCTCTCTTCCAAGAAGGACTCCATCAATCATGGATATGGGACAAAATCCATCCAGTACATCGTCCAGAACTACCATGGACAAGTGTCAAGGAAACAGGAGAAGGATATCTTCTCCCTATCTATCCTTATCCCTCTATCTAGGGACAAAGAAGGCAAAACGGACTGATTGTGTCAGAAAAGAGACAAAAGAAGTCATGGAAATAAGCGCTTACATAAGAAAATAGTAATCTTTTCTCACACCGAAAGCTCTTTCTTCAGCAAGGGCATCGGAAGAAAGGAACAAACAAGATGAATCCTAGACTATTTCGTGGATTGACGGTTGTAAGCGCCTTTTTCCTAGCGGCAAGCATTTCGGCAAGCACCCTAAGGGAGAAGTACGCCATTCAGCTCGATCAGACCTTAGGGACTAAGTCAAGCGAGACCCGCTATGAAAAGCTTGACGGGAACGATCAGTCTGACCCCTGGAACTTCAAAGGGAAGTTCAAAACGGCAAAGGAAGCCGTCGAAGGCTATAAGGAATACTCCATCCGTGAGGCTCAGGAAACCTTTGCCTTATTAAAGAACGAAGGAGAGGCCCTGCCGTTAGCGAAGAATGCCAAGATCACAAGGATGGGACTTCGTTCCTATGCTCCTGTGTATGGCAATTCCGGCGGCTCGATTCCGGACAAGAACATCATCGACAACGGAAACAAGATCTTCGAAGCCTTCAAGGCGAGAGGATTCGACCTTAATCCGGATAGGTTCTCCGCTTATGAAAACTACTTCAAGGACAAGGCCTGGGGCGGAAAAGGCTTCGGTGCCACACCGGCCGAATACAGTGACGTCACGGTCACCAATTCAATTCCCGAACTTTCTCTGTCCGAACTTGCATCCTTGAATCCGGACTTCAACAAGAGCTATGGGGAATACTCCGATGCCGCCGTTGTGGTCATCGGACGCCCAGGCGGAGAGTCGAAGACCTTTGACGTCGGTGCAAATCCGGAGACCACGACCGGAAACATCAGGGGCCTTTCCGACACGGAAAAGGAAATCATCAAGGAGGCGGAAGACCATTTCGACAAAGTCATCGTCTTAGTCAATTCGACGACAACAAGGGAAATCGAGGAACTCAAGAATGATCCGAAGATTGATTCCATCCTTTGGATTGGCTATCCGGGTGCCTATGGCTTCCTAGCAGTTGCCGATGTGTTAAACGGAACGGTTTCTCCGAGCGCCTACTTAGGAGATATTTATACGGCAAACAATAAGACCAATCCGGCAAGGCAGTCCTTTGGGAATATCCCATGGGCCAATGCGGATGAATTTGAATCGGCCGAAAACGTCAACTCCTATCTTGTCGAGGCGGAAGGAATCTATCAGGGCTACCGCTATTATGAGACCCGCTACAACGACATTGTCAACGGAAGGTTTAATGCCTCCTTTGCTAAGGCGGGAACCTATACGACCGCCGATTCCAAGGTTGCCACTGTCGACGGAACATGGGAATACGGAAACGAGGTCACTTATCCTTTCGGCTATGGCTTAAGCTACACGAGCTTCGACGAGACTCTCGACAAAGTCGAAATCGAAGGCGACAAGAAGTCCGCCCTTGTCACCGTTACGGTCAAGAACACCGGCAAGGTGAACGGCAAGAAGGCAATCCAGCTTTATGCCCAGGCTCCCTATACCGATTACGATAAGACAAATGGAGTGGAAAAATCGGCCATCCAGCTTGTCGACTTTGAAAAGACGAAGGAACTAAAGCCTGGCGAATCCCAGACCATCACCCTTCATGTCGATAGGCAGAACATTGCCTCCTACGACTACAAGAAAGCTAAGACCTGGATTCTTGACGCCGGAGAGTACTCTTTCGCCATCGGCGACAACTCCCATGATGCCCTGAATAATATTCTTGCCAAACAGGGGAAGACGACGGCGGATGGCAGGGACTACAACGGAAACAAAGACAAAGTCTACAATTGGACATGGACGGAATTCGACTCAGCGACCTTTGCCTATTCCGAGACCGGAAAGGAAATCACGAACCAGTTATCCGAAGGCGACTATTCGATGGATCTTAATTCCTTTAGGCCGAATACGGTTACCTATAGGTCACGTGCGGATTTCAATGGCACCTTCCCGAAATCCTATGAAGGTCTTTCCGCAACGGGCCGGCTTAAGGAACTCCTGAAGAACGACTTCATTGCCCTGAAGACCGATGAGGATACTTCCGATGTTAAGTTCGGTGATACCTCTTCCTCCCTGACTCTTGCCGATTTAAAGGGCGCTGATTTCGACGACCCCCGCTTTGACGAACTGGCCAACAAAGTCTCTGTCGAGGAATTCCTCGACTTTGCCGCCAATGCCTTCCACAACATCCAGAAGATCGAATCGGTCGGATATGCCGGCAATAAGGCCGATGACGGCCCTGGAGGCAGTGACACCAACTACCTCGATTCCGGTTCTTATCAGGGTGTCGCTTTCACCGACACCGATGAAGCCAAGGTTGGCGAAAACAAGTATATCGGAACCCGTACTGCCCCTACTCCGCAGAATCTTGCCTATTCCTTCAACAAGGAGCTCGCCTATGAAAACGGCGAAATCATTATCGGAGAGACCTCTCTCATCCTTAACCTTCCGATTATCATCGGGCCTGGCGGAAACTTACACCGCCATGGATACAACGGACGCGGAGGAGAATACTACTCCGAAGATCCTGTCCTTTCCGGATACATCGGCTCTGCCGTTGTCCAGGGCGCCCAGGAGAAGGGATGCTTAGTCAATATCAAGCATGCCGCTTTTAACGATCAGGAACGCAATCGTTCCGGTATTGCCGTCTTCAGGAACGAACAGAAGGCACGCGAACTTGAACTTCGGAACCTCAATGCCAGGTTTACCGCAAAAGGCAAGCCGGCTAGTTTCTATAATGATGAAAGTAAGAAGGATACCTATAAGTTAGGTGCACTTGGGGTCAGGACTTCCTATAACCGTATCGGTGCAACTGCCTCTAGTGCAAACTATGCTGTCCAGCAGACGATCAGGCGTGATGAATGGGGATTCAAGGGCTATTCCGTCACCGACTTCACCGGTGTCTCCCTTAAGGCAGCTCCGAAGGAATCCATCCTTGCCGGAACCTGTGCCTTCTGCGGTTTTGGGAAACCCTCCCTTGACTACTGGAATGCCGAGTCTCTCACGAAGGACAAAGCCATGGCAAATGCCATCCACACGAACATCAAGTACATCCTCTATTCTCTTGCCAACTCCAACGCCTTAAATGGTGTCAATTCCAATTATCGTGCCTATACGGTTCAGTTGAACACTTGGTGGAGAACCGCCTATAAGAGCGCCATCATCATTACGGCCATCCTAACTGGCGGATTTGCCCTTTGTACCTTAATTCTCCCCTTTGTCAAAAAGAAGGAGGAAAAAGTAAATGCTTAACAAAATCAAATCGAAGCTGACTCTTCGCAACATTCTTCTTCTCTCTTCCTTAGTCGTTGCCTTAGTCGGTTGGATTATCTATCTTGTCGTCGCCACCACCGGCTATTTTGCCGGTAAGGCACCGGATGCTGCTGTTGTCACCCTCACCATCTTCTATTTCCTTGGCGTCGTTGCCTTCCTTGCCTTCGATGACCGGTTTAAAAAATTCGATACGCTTTTCTTCTTTGCCTTGGCCGCCTTCCTTATCCTAGCCTTTGTCTTCTTCGTTCTCGATAAGGAAGAGGTTGTCGGCGAGAGGCTTATCCCGGTCAACCATCCTCAGAAACAGATTGATGCGGCGGTGACTTCGATTGTCGGCATCATCTTCTACCTCATCAGTTTTATCCTCTTTGCCGTCTCTTCCTTCTTTGCCGACAAGAAGAAAGAAAAAACACCAGCCGTTTCCGAGTAAGTGAAGACAAATGGCAGTGGCCGAACGGCCGCTGCCATTTCTCTTTCCGGAAAAAATCCAGGCTTGAAAAGAAATGGCTGATGTAATTGAGTGAGTTGAATAGGAATAGACCGTCTTTTATAATAAAAATATGAAAACGAAGCCATTGGTTATTGCCTTATTTTCTCTTTTTTTAATGGGCTGCTCCTCTTCACCGAAATACTTAGATAAGCCTAAGGATACGGATCTATCGTTTTGGATTACCGAAAAAGTCGATGATTCTTCTTTTCGGGATTGCACGTTTATCCCTGGAGGTTTTGGTGTGAATGTCTATCTGGACTCCCGCTACAAATCTATTTCCGTCAATGGGCAGGCTTCTCTTCCTTCAATTTATGTTACGTATCATGTAACGAAATATCCTGATTATTCGGACAAGGATTCCTGTGTCACCCGTATTGAAATCAAAGACCCCGTAATTGATGTGTATGGACTAACGAGGAAATCTAATCTGGATGATGTCTCGGTAAAAAGGAAAAGCCTTGGCTTTGAAGAAAAGGATAATTCCTTTCGGAAAAATAACTGTTCCTTTGTTTTTTCTTCCGATGGCATTTTGATTAATGCCTACGTTTCTAATCGGAACCATATTTCGTTCTGAACAACTCCTGCTTGATTCTCCTTTGTCTTTTCTTTCCTTCGGTGACTTGTTCCTCTTCGGCCTTTTTTCTTTTTTTCCTTAGGTTTGTCCTTTGCCCCAAAGACAGGAGCAGACAATAGAGGAAGCCAAGCGGAAGTAAGGCAGCTCATTCATAGCAGAAAAGAAAAACCACAGGCCTTTTTCTGCCCATGGTTTATTCTTCTTTCAGTGACTTTTCGGATAGCTATTCAAAGGCCTAAGGATGTAAGTCTACTTTTTTCTCCCCTTCGATGACAGGGATTGCGATTGTCTTGACTCCGTATTTTGATTTGGCGACAACCTCAATTACTCCGTTTTCGATTGTCGGCCTGATGATGGCCAGAGCTTTTCCGTAATAGGCATTCGTTTTCTTATCTAAATAGCTTCCCTTATAATAGGGACAGCTGTTACCAAGGCCAAGCAGTTTTCCGTTTTTGACGGAAACAATCTCGATTTCATCATTGCAAAGCGGCTTTGCTTTCCCTTCTTCGTCCGTAAACCAAAGCTTTAGATAGCATAAGTCAGTCGAAAGGATACTCTTCTTTTCCGGAAGAAGGGAAAGGGTAGACCTTTCTTTCGATGGAGAAAGCTGGCTTATTCCGATGACCTTATGGTTTTTATCATACGCCAGAGCCTTTAACACGCCAGGCTGATAACGAAGTTTCACCCTATAGGAACCATCGACGTTTCTGCCCTTCTTTTTTCTCCAGATCAGTCTGTCGTTAAGATACAGTTCGACATAGTCTGCCTGAGTATAGACTTCGGCGACCGTCTTCTTCCCTTCGTATCCGGGGAAATCATAGGCATCAAGGGCCCAGGAGAATTTCCAGCTCGAGGGAGAATGGCCAAGGGCATAGTCTTTCGGAGAAACACAGGCTAAGGAAATGACCTGCTGACGGAAGGCAGTCCGGGTATAGCCCCTCTCTGCATTTTCCTCGCCTAAGATATCAATCCGTCCTGATCCGGCAAGTAGCCACCCCTCCTTATCATCATAGATGGACTTATCTTCTGCGGCGACCCAACTTCCTACACCCGCTTCTCCGATATAGTCCCATCCGGACCAGACAAAATCGCCGATTAGGCGCGGATTATCCTTTGCAAGGGCATAGAACTTCCCGGAATCGGCACAGAAAGTCTCACTTCCTACAATAAACCGGTGCGGATATTTCTTTAGGTCGTGCTTATAGCGCTTGATGCCGTAATTGTATCCGGCAATGTCAAGCTTAGAAAAAGCCCCTCTTGTCTTTCTGTCGCAGATTGGGAGAGTCGCCCCCGTCTTCCTGAAATCAGCGCCAAGGATCCCAGCCAGCTTATTGAAGAACTCACTTCCTACGGATTTCTTCTTCTTATTCGGCTTCTGCCTGGCGTTCTTTTCCGCCTTCTTATCGGAATACACGCCAAATCCCATGCTAAAGAGGGCGTTAAAGAAGATATTGACCCCGCAGGTGCAAGGACGGGTGTCGTCTAAGGAATGAAGATACTTAGTCCTGGTGTCGACAAACTCAATTCCTTTTTTCTGGGAGGTCTCCGCGACTTCGTTTCCTTCGGAATAGAGGATTACGGAAGGATGGTTATAGTCTTTGTCCACCCTGTCCTTGAGATCTTTCTGATAGTATTCGAGCCCATAGGAGGCATAGTCGTATTTCGTTTTATGGATATACCAGCAATCGGCATATTCGTCCATGACAAGAAGACCGTACCGGTCACAGGCATTAAGCCTAGAGGGGGAGATTGGATTATGGGCACTGCGGATGGCGTTATATCCTGCCTGCTTTAGGATTTTCACCTTTCTTTCGCTTGCGTAGTCATTGTCGACGGCACCAAGAAGCCCGTTGTCGTGGTGGATGCATCCTCCGTAAAGAATGACTCTTTCTCCATTGAGGAGAAGGCCTTTATTCTCATCGAGACTAATCTGACGGATTCCAAAGAAAGTGGATGCCCTGTCCTTCCCAAAGACGACTCTTGCCTGATAAAGATAGGGATTGCTTCCGCTCCAGAGATGAGGGTTCTCAATCATGATTTCTTCCTTTAGTGCGGAGGAATCAGTAAACTCCTTACGGTAGATTTCCTGATTTCCTGCATCAAGGATGGAAAGATATCCACTGCCTTTTTCGGAGAAGGAGGCGGATAAAAGGATGAGCCCTTTCTTGTAGTCAAGGGTCTTAACCTTCAGTGTACGGGGAACGACATGTCCTTTCGGAAGGACAAAGAGATGGACAGGCCGGTAGATGCCTGACCCGGTATACCAACGGGAATTAGGCTGATGGGAATTGTCGGCAATGACTTCGATATGGTTGTCTCCGTCTTTTACGAATTCCGTGGCATCGAAAAGAAAGTCCGAATATCCATAAGGCCGGTAATAGGCTTCCTTCCCGTTAAGGAAGACTCTCCCTTCCCTATAGATACCCTCGAATTCGAAAAATACTTTCTCTCCCTCCTTCAGGGAAAGGGAGAAGTCTTTTTCGTAATGGTATTTGCCTCCTTCAAAGTAGGAAACATTCACTCCTCCGGGGTTGTTGATGTCCCGCTTCTCCCTAATCCTGGCATCATGGGGAAGAGTAACGGAGATTTTATTCTTCTCATTGCCTTCCTTATAGAAAAACCATCCATCATTAAAAAACATAGTCCACCTCCGAACAATGAAAATTATATCCAGGAAAGTAAGCGCATACAAAAAGATGTCATATTCTGTTGCTTTTCTGGCAGGAATTGAAGACTAAAACATACAGAGGGGAAAAACAGAAAACGATTATGCATTTCTCTTACCATCCCGTTTATGCTTTTCTGGTGGTATGTGACTACATCACCAGATTGGGTGGCAACCGGTTTAGGAAGGATAAACGAAGCCTTGCAAGTTTTAAATATGCAGGCACCATTTTAAACAAAGGAAGACAGTATAATGTCAGTTGAATTTTCCTATTTTCAAGAACTTGAAGAAGAAGCGGAACGCTATATGAAGAAATACAGTAATAGGAACCTTTTTCAGGACTCCTTGGACTTTGTTCCTGATAAGGTCCTTGACGAAGTGGAAGACAAACGGGTAAAGTTCTCTCCGCTTGCAGGGCGCTATGACAAAAGCTTCCAGTCCGACCTCCGTGGGAAGCAATATAAAACCCAGCCCTCTGCTAGAGGAGAGGCCAAAGAATTGCTCTTTTTGGAAATACTTTTATAAGGATGGCGAAGCCCGCTATGTTCGGAGCTATAACGCGACGGATAGTGGAAGAGGGGTATGGATGCCACCAACTATCGGATTCTTCCAAATGGTTAGGCTTATTTTGATAAAAACGAAAACACGTTGCTTTAAGAGGTATGCATCTTTTAGAAAAAAACAAAGACTGTCTAAGGTTCTTTTTATTTACTTATATAACCAAAACCCTTTTGACTTTAATGAACTAGGCATTTCTTACTTCAAAGAATATCTTATTCTGAAGGATTATTCCTCATTTGATTTGTATACAAAGGACGCATATATGTACAAACACTTATATTAAACGAAGAACGGCAGAGGATAGGATATCGATTATGAAGATTCGAGATTTATGAAGCGTCCTAAGCCGATCGAGTTTCCGGCGTTTGATGATTTTAACAAATGGAAGGATAAACAATAGTGTTCCTAACGGCCGTAGGCCTCCCGTCTTCTGAGGGTTTTCCCTGAGAGGAAGATCTTTCCGTAGAAGAACGACATGTATTCTGCAAATGACAGTCCGCGTCCGTTTTCCCTGTGGAACGCCTTCTCCGACAGCCAGAGCTGCGCTCTCTTGCGGTGGACCCGGAGACGGACTGCAAACCTCCGCTTCACCTGGGCCCACAGCCGGTTGACAGGGCTGAGCAGCCCATGGGCCTCCCCATCCTTCGAGTTGGCGGCCACCTGCAGCAGCTGCCTGGAAAGTCCGCGTTTTTTTCTTCCCCTGCGCTCGGACATCGGCACGTTTATGTACGTGTGGTCAACCCACACATCCCCGGAAAGCACCTTGTTTCCGGCGTTTTCCGGGATTCTCTGTATTTTTCTCTTCCATAGCAGTGCAGTCAGCAGGGAGACGTGCGCCTTCTGTGCCGCCTGTCTCAGGGTTGTGCCGTCGGAGAGCATGGACAGCAGGGTCCGGATCTGAGACGGCCTCAGCTTGGAGGAGGACAGCACGGTTCCCGTTCTGTCCGGGAACGTCTTTCCGCAGCCGCGGCACATCCATCTATGGTGTCCGTGCTCCCTTCCGTGCCTCTTCAGGCGATGGCCGTGGCAGTACGGACATTCGAAAAAAATTGGCGCGACCTCTTCCCAAGGTCGAAGACGTGTTCGCAAAAAGACATACGGATGATTCTTTCCGGAAGTTCCGGGATCGGCCACAGGGGAAAGTTGCTATATCAACCTGTGCCCGGCCTAGGAACTCCACGGATATAGCACAGAAATTCTACCGCGTTCTGGAACCGGGAACACTATTGGTTATCCTTTTTTTGTTTTTTATAGGTGGCGGTTCGGAAATCGGCGGGTCAGCAAGACGGAACCACCACAGTCCTTGGCATCTTGCTGACTCGCCGAATTACTCAATGGTTTGGTCATCACTGACCAGGGACAATTGTATTGTATCCTAAGCCACTATCTGCCAGGTCACCTATGCAAACCAAAGTTCTTGTTTTAAATGTTTTTGCTTTTCAGCCTGCCATGGCCTATCTTTGTCTATGCTATAATCAGGCCATGATTAAAATTGCCATTGTCGAAGATCAGGAAAAATGGATTAAGCTGATTTCCTCTTTTCTTGAACGCTATAAAAAAGAAACCGGTGCTGCTTTCTCTACTGTTTTCTTTGATGATGGTTCTAAGTTTATTTCTTCCTTTAAGGGGGATTATCAGCTTGTCTTTATGGACGTGGCAAGGCCGGTAAGGGATGGGATAAAAGCATCAAAGGAATTACGGAAAATCGACAAGGATGTCTGCCTCGTCTTTTTGACCGAAAGGGCCCAGTATGCCGTCGAAGGCTACGAAGTCAATGCCTACGACTTCCTAATCAAGCCAATGGAATATGATCTCTTTAAGGTGAAGAGGAACAAATTCCTCTCTCATATCCAAAGCGGAAAGGACGACTTCCTTCTTGTCAATGGTAAGAACGGAATTCATAAAATCAAGGTATCGGAAATCCACTATGTGGAAAGCAGGAAGCATTACATCTACTTTCACTGCGAGGAAGAGACCTATCGTAGGCGTGGGTCGCTTGATTCCCTGAAAAAAGTCCTCAAGGCAAACGGCTTTTCCGACATCAACCGCTCCTTAGTGGTAAACCTTGCTTTTGTGGATAACTATTCTCCGACAGAAGTCGTCGTCTGTAAGGAGACTCTTCCCTTAAGCCGGATCTATAAGGCCGCCTTCTTAAATGATTTGATAAAATATTTCGGGGACAAGCAATGAGCGTGAGCGAGGTCTTCTCCATCCATTCCTATCACGGATATATTCTGCAGCTTCTTTTAGCGGAGCTTCTTTTCGTTGGATTTTATAAGCGGAGAGGCTTTTTTCTTTTCCGTGCCATTGGGGCTTTAATCTGCTATGTCTTGTTTTCAATTGTCCTAACCAATCTTCTTAACTTCTGGGTGACCGGACTAGCCTCTCTTACGATTTTCCTGATTTCTTATCTTTGCCTTCTCTTCTGCTTTGAGAACAAACCGAAGGATCTTCTTTTTTTCTGCGTAGGTGCCCAGCTAATCCAGAATCTTTCCCATAACATCGAAAACCTGATTTATCTTCCACTTGCCTCTTCCATTCCGGAAATCGGGGACTTCTTTCTCTCCGTCGGGGTTAGGATCGTTGTCTATAGCCTATGTTTCCTCATCATTAAGAAAAAGGCGGACAGGGAGAAAGGCGTATCTTTGTCAAGTGGAGGCGTCTTCCCTATCGCCATCTCTTCGGCCCTTTTCTGCTATTTCGTCCAATTCCTTCTCCAGGTCTATCAGATTGATACCCTCTGGGTCACCCGCCTTCCTTTAGTTTTTTCCGACATTATCGCCCTACTTCTACAGTTCGGGCTTTTAGGATATAAGAACAAAAGGGATGAAAATGCCTCTTTGGAAAAACTGATCAGCCAATCGGACGACTACTACCGGATTGTGAAGGAAAACACGGATATCCTGAATAGGAAGGCCCATGACTTAAAGCACTTCATCCATGACTTTCGCAGGAACAGAAATCTCAGTGACGAAGAACTTAAGGATCTTCAGGATACTTTGGAAAAGTACGAAAGCAGCCCAAGGACCGGAAACAAATCCTTGGACAGGGTTCTAAGCGAGAAATCCTATCTCTGCCATAAGAAACAGATTCCCTTCTATATCAGGGCCAAGGATAATCTTCTTCCTTTTGTCAGACCTGGGGACAGGACATCCCTATTCGGAAACCTCCTTTCCAATGCCATCGAATGCGAGGAAAAAATCCAGGATGCCTCTAAGCGGTTCATCCTCCTGAAGATAGCAAAGAAAGGGCAGATTGTTTCTGTCCATGTGGAGAACTACTGTGACAGGGAGGTCAGATTTAAAAACGGACTGCCTAGGTCGACTAAGGGTGACGAGAACTTCCATGGCTTTGGAACAAAAAGCATTGCCTATATTGTCAAAAAATACGACGGAAACCTGCGTTTTTCGAAAGAAAACGATATTTATAGCGCTGACATTATCATTCCTTATCCGGAAGAGATAAAGCAGAAATAGTGACAATTCTTGCCTAAAAGGGTTCTTTTTTTGCCAACCTCTTACTTCCTGTAACGGCTTACATTATGCTTTTGACAGTGCCAGGAGGGCAATCTCGAGTAGTCCTCTGACGGCAACAAGGAGAAACTTATGAAAAAAATCGGTAAAAACGGTTTATGGCGGTCAATTCTGTCTGTTTCCGGAATCGTCCTTTCTATCGCGGTAGGCGGTATCGCCGTCACGAAGGAATGGTCTGGATACATCAACAAATTCCTCAATATCAGCAATACGAAAGTCGTCGACGGAGATACAAATGAAGATCCGATCCATTACAAGAGCGATTATTCCAACTATAAGGACGTCAGGAACAATGCCCGCTCGGTTGCCAAGCAGGTCGAGGCAGAAGGAGCTGTCCTAAGGCAGAACGAGAATGAGGCGCTTCCTCTTGCCGAGAAGTCCAAGGTCACGTTCTTCAGCTACAGCCAGGTTGACCTTGCCTTAGGCGGAACGGGAAGCGGAGGCGTTTCTTCTTCTGCCGAGCGGAAGTACGATTTAAAGAAGGCATGTGAAGGGAAAATCGAAAGGAATCCGACCGTCTACGACTTCTATCAGAAGAACTATGATGCGAAAAGAGGATTCATTGAGAAGAGCGGCTGGACAGGAAAAACCCTGAACTTCCGTGTCATAAACGGAATCAACGAAATCAACGCCAGCGAGTTTACCAAAACGGAGACCGATTCGTTCAATGACTACTCCGATGCTGCCATTTTCGTTCTTTCCCGTATCGGCGGAGAAGGAACCGATCTCACTGCGGACTATCTTTCCCTCAACGAGGATGAGAAGTCTATCCTCGAGACAAGGAAGAGAGGACCCTTCAAAAAGCGGATTGTCTTAGTCAACACTTTCAATACCCCGGAACTTGGCTTCCTTAAGGAATACAACATCGATGCCTGTCTCTATATCGGTGGCCCGGGCGAAGTCGGCCTTGATGCCGTTACCGATATCCTTGTCGGAAAGACGAATCCAAGCGGACATCTTGCCGATACCTATGTCGCCGATGTCGAAAGCGCACCGGCCAGGGAGAACTTCGGTGACTTCACCTTCACCAATAAGGATGACATCGTCAATCCGGACTCCCAGAAATATCTTGTCTACCAGGAAGGCATCTATGTCGGATACCGCTATTATGAGACCCGCTATGAGGATACCGTCCTAGGAAAAGGCAATGCCACTTCCACGAAAGGGGCCAAGGCCTCCACAAACGGATGGAACTATTCGCAGGAGGTTCTTTTCCCCTTCGGATATGGCCTATCCTATGCGAACTTCGAGCAGACACTGAACAACTTCACTGTTGACTGGACAGACAAGAAGGCAACGGCGACTGTCACTGTCAAGAACACTTCCAAGAAGTACGCCGGAAAGGATGTCGTCGAACTCTATGCCCAGACACCTTATACTGAGGGCGGAATCGAAAAGAGCGCCATTCAGCTTTGCTCTTTTGTCAAGACTGATAGGATTCAGCCCGGTGAATCGCAGACCCTTACTTTCGATGTCTCCTTAAGTGATATCGCTAGCTATGACTACAAGAACAGCAAGACCTATGTTTTAGAGCAGGGTGACTATTACTTTGCCATCGGAAACGGTGCACATGAGGCACTGAATAACATTCTTGAAAGTAAGGCAACCGTTGAACAGAAATCAAGAATGGATGCTAAGGGCGATGCCAGCAAGGCAAAGAAGGTAACGAAGACAAGTTTCGATAAGGACGAATACCGGTTAAGCGGAACAAAGACCAGCATTACGAATCAGTTTGATTCCACTGATCTGAACTACTATACTTCCGGAACCGATCAGCAGGTCACCTATCTCTCCCGCAGCGATTATGATTCGACCTATCCTCAGCCGATTACCCTTTCTGCAACCGATAAAAGGAAAGAAGAAATCGCATCCTACTACTCTAGCGCCAACGACGGCTCTACTTCCCCTTCCGCCTATGAGAAGGGAAGCAGTGATACTTCCTCGATTACGACCGGTGCCGAAAAGAAATACACGCTCGCGAGGATGATTGGAGCCGACTATGACGATGAAAACTGGGATAAGCTCTTAGACCAGCTCACCATCGAAGATTATTATTCTTCTACTGCCCAAGGCCGAAACAAGCTTGAATCGGTTGGCTTAAATGCCACGACCGCCGTGGACGGTCCTGCCGCCTGGACGAAATCCAATTACATCGAAGACTATAAGAACCAATATGATGCCGAGAAGGTGAAGAAGACGGATGAACTGATGGTTTCCTATCCAACCGAGACCATCATCGCCGGAACATGGAATGCTGAGCTGACCAAAAAGGTCGGACTCTCCTTCGGCGAAGAAGGACTCTGGGGTGGAGGAGTCGGCTGGTATGGACCTGCAGCGAATACCCATCGTACTGCATGCGGAGGCCGGAACTTCGAATATTATTCCGAAGACGGATATCTCGCCGGAAAGCTTTGCGAAAGGGAAGTCAAGGGAGCAAGGGAAAAGGGAACGATTCCCTATCTCAAACATTTCTTCCTCAACGATCAGGAAACTAACCGTATCGGTGTCTGCACCTTCTCTAACGAGCAGGCTATCCGGGAAGTCTATCTCCGTGCCTTCCAATATGCCTTCGAGACGACAGGAGAAGACGATAAGTCCTGCTCTGCCGTCATGGGCGGATTCAACCGTCTCGGCCTTGTCTGGACCGGACATTCTTCCAGTCTATGGAAGAACGTCAGGGAAAAGGAATGGGGCTTTAAGGGCAATGTCACGACCGACTTCGGTCAGAAGCAGGGTTCGTTAAGGGAGCCTCAGCTTGCCTATGAGGCCGGAACCAATAGGTTCTGCACTTCCGGAACCGGATTTGCCAAATATCTCCAGGGTGTTGACATCACAAAGGATTATAAGCTTAGGTCCAATAGGAGAGAGGCCATCCACCGTCAGCTCTATGTCTTTGCCAATTCTGCCGCCAGGAACGGACTGACTTCTTCAAGCAAGATTGTCACTGTCAATACCTGGTACGATAATGCCCTTATTGCCATCGTCTCTGTTTCGTCTGTATTAGTCGCTGCATCACTTGGACTTCTTCTCTACAACTTCTTGACCGGAAGAAAGGAGGAAAACTAAGATGATCAAGAAATTCCTATCCAATAAGAAACCGGGATTCTATGTTTCCTTTGTGGCCTTTGTCCTAGCCCTTCTTACTTTGATTCTTTATACGGCAAGAGGCGGAAACTATCTCTCCCCAGTTTCCTCAACTGCCGTTATTCTCCTTGTCTTAGGGATTGTTGCCAATCTTTTTGTCCTTGTCCTCGACTTCCAGATCCTTGGCATCATCCCGGTGATTCTCTATTCCTGCGTCTTTGCCGTCCTTCTGAATACCGAAAGGCTCTTCATCACTAACGTCTTCTTCGGAGTCGATGGCAATAGCTTCTCCTTTGCCTACTATCTGATTTGGATTTTCTTAGTTCTTTCCATCCTCTCCTCTGCGGTCGGCTTCTCTCTTGGCAGGAGCAAGACAAACCGCCTTCTACCTAAGGAAAATTAGGCTATTGAAGAAGGATCCGTCGAAAGACGGATCCTTCTCTTCTCTTGAAAGGAGGCCACGAATGAAAAAAAACTCTGCCTGCATCACGCTTGTCCTTCTTTTTTCTCTTTCCTGTGCTTCCTGCAAGGGTGGCAAGGAAGGGAATCCCACCAGGGAAACTGTCGAGGTGAAGAAAAAATACCTCGATGAAGACTGCAAAGAAAAAGGGACGGTTGAAGCTTTTTCCTACCAGACAAAGGACTATGTCTACAATACAGGAAAGACGGAAAGGAAGACCTGCAACGTCTATCTTCCTTTTGGCTATGATAAGGACAAACAGTACAATATCCTTTACCTTCTTCATGGGACTGATCCTCAGAGCGTAAACCATATCAATACCTGGTTTGACACCATCAAGGCCAAGGTAAGGCTTGACAATAGGATTTCCTATAAAATCATTGAACCTAGGATTGTCATCGCCCCTACCTTCTATAGCTATGGATTATATGGAGACGATACGATTACTAATATTAAACAGGTTTCTCCTGTCAAGCAGAAATCAAATGCCAACTTTGTTTATGAATTAAGATATGACATTGTTCCACGTGTGGAAGGAAATTACTCGACCTTTGCTTCGTCTACCGATGAAAAAGGGCTGCAGGACTCCCGAGACCACCGGGCAAGGGCCGGATTATCGAATGGATGCCGGCTGACTTATACCGCTGGAAGGAGGAACAGTTTTGATTATTTCTCCTATTTCGGATGTTATTCTTCTTCTGTGGATAGCAAAGAACTCCTTCATTCCCTCCATCAGGATAAATTTAAAGGTTATCCGCTTCACTATAGGTTCAATGCGGACGGGATATTTGACTTTGCCTATAACGGACACCATAAAAGGGTTGAGGAGTTAAAAAAGAACGGATCTGACCTTTTTAACCAGAATAATACCGAGTATGTCAGAATCAAAAGGGGCTACCACTCGGCAAGAAGCTGGAGAGTCGGTCTGTTTGATTCCTTGCTTCGGTTCTTCAGATGAAAATGAAAAAACTTGTTAATTTTCTTGCCCCTCTATCTCTTCTGCTTGGATGTGTCGGTGAGTTTGTCTGCTGTTTTGTCAGAGGGTATGAAGAACTGTGGCTGACTATTCTTCTTGTTTCCTTAGAGATCCTATCTTTGGCTGCCATAGGCTTATTTAAACGGAATCTGCTTTTTTCCTTTTTTGGGACAGCCCTTGGCTTATTCGGTAGCGTCCTTCTTATCGGTTTCCCCTCCTATGTTCCTTTTGCTGCCATCGTTTTCTTTGGCCTGTCCCTGATTAGGGAACTGATTCTCTTTTTCTTTAAATTAAAAGAGAGATTCCACAAAGAATAGTTTTAGTATACATGGGAGAAATCCTGGGCCTAGTCTAACTTTAAGGGAGTAGAATAGGAGGTATGGAGAATGAGATTCTTCCTCTTTCCTATTCTTTCGGAACGAAAAAGGGTTTTCTCTACCGATCCAAGACGGAAAACTCCCCTCTTTTGCTTCTTAATACCTTTGAGGGTGAGGGAAAAGAAGTCTTTTCCCTGTTAAGAAGAAAGAGCCTTTCTTCTTTTAACCTGCTCGTTAGGTCTAACCTGGACTGGGGCAGAGACAGGACGCCATGGAAATCAGCCTCGCTTCCCTCCTCCAGGGAAGATTTTAAGGGCGGGGCGGATTTCTATTTAAAGGAACTCCTTGACGTCATTCTTCCTCAGGTAGGAAAGGATATCCTCGGAACTCCAAAGAAGACCTGCCTTGTCGGCTATTCCCTTGCCGGACTATTTTCCCTTTACTCGCTTTACCGCTGCCCTGCCTTTGATTATGTCGGAAGCAGGTCCGGTTCTCTTTGGTACCCTGGCTTTGAGGACTATTGCCTCACCCATCCAAGGAGGAAGAAGCCGGAAGGAATCTATCTTTCTTTGGGAGACAGAGAGAAGAAAGCAAAGAACCCGCTTCTTTCTTCGGTGGAAGAAAAGACAGACGGCTTTTATCGTCTCTTTAGGAAAGAGGGAATCCCGACTGTTTATGAACTAAATCCCGGCAATCATTTCCAGGATGCGGATATCCGGATTGCCCAAGGGATTCTTTGGATTCTCAATCATTGCCAGAGTCAGGACTAGACATCCTTAATCTGCTTCTGAACGAAGGAAACTGTCAGGAAAAACCTGTTGTCGATACTCTTCCTTTTTACATCCCCGTTGTAGATTCCGGCTATCCTTTTGATGGACTTGAGGCCATAGCCGTGGTTTACCTTATCCTTTTTGCTCGTTTCAATCGAATCCGTGACAATGACCCTTTTTCCGGAAAAGTAATTGCTTTCCTCGATAATGCTCTTTCCGTTTTCCCTTCGGATGACTAAGGAAATGTACCGCTTGTCCTCTTCTACCTTTTCCAAGGCTTCCCTTGCGTTATCCAGGATATTGGAAACCAGGAAGTAGAGGTGAATCTGATTCCTCCCTTTGACCGCACTTGGATCGCAGAGGCAGGAAATGGTAATCTTCTTGTCCTTGCATTTCCTCTGGCGGTCATAGAGAAGGGTGTCGATGACACTATTTCCCGTATTCCAGGTATTGTCATAGGCCTGAACAGATTGTTTTAACCGGCTTAAATCCTCTTCCGCGACTTTGGACTGCAGATAGAAAAGCTGATGCTTAATGTCGTGGGATACCCTATTGATGGTTTCCCTATTCCCCTTTAGGGATTCATACTGCTTCTTACTGGTTTCTATCCTCTGTTGGATAATGACCTTTTCCTGGATTGCCTTGTTTTCGTTGAGGAAGGATAGGATTAGGTAAAACACGCCAAGACAGATAAGAAGAATCAGGCCGATGGAAAGGTAATAGTTCCTATCGTAATCCTTGCTGTCCGTTGCAATGGCTTTGCCGACAACCGAAGTGAGGAGAATGAGAATAAGAGAAATATAGAAACTTTTCGTCAGCTGAAGATTCTTGGCATTAAGGATTTTCTTGCGTAGGAGAAGATACAGGGAAAACTGCAGGATAAGATGGAGAAGATCGTAAAAAAGGTAGTTAAGATACCTATTAGGAATAAACGAATACCTCTCGTTGGGTTTGCAACGGCAGAAAAGAAGAAAAAAGATATTGAGACAGTCGACTGACTCCCGTACAGTCAATACGGAAATGGTAAGAAAGATGTTATAGGACGGTGGACTCTCGGTAAGAAAGAAAATCAGTCCTCCTACACCGATATACATTAGCAGATAAAGCAACCTTTTTACATAAACGTTATCCCAGGTTGTCCGGATCAGGGCAAAGAGGTAAGCAACAGAGACACAGAGGATGAAGGATAACAAAAGACGGAGAGGATAATATTTCTTCTTTTTTAGTTCCGAGGTAAAGACAAGGGTCGGAATAAAGGCCTCCCTGATTGTGCAGATATAGACAAACTGATAATAGTTAATCAGGAGATGAAGCTTAGAAAGAAGGACAGCAAAAAGGGACATTTCTATTTTCCTAGTTTTTTGAACCGAGAGAGAGTCCTACTCAGTCTAGGACGCGAAATGGCCAGTTCAATTCCGTTTGATAAATAGGCAATGCTTTTTTCGATTTTTTCGACTTTATTAAGATTTACAATATAACATGAATTACAGCGAACAAGATATGACTCGGTTAGTGTCTTTTCGAAACTCTTCCTTGAAGAATAGGTCTCATAGTCCCCTTTGATGGTATGGACGATAATCTTATGACTGAGGGTTTCACAGTATATGATTTCACTCTGATCAAACCGGATCAGTCCAGCGTCGGTTTTAAGTAAGACCATGTTGTTCCCTTTTTCTAAGTTCCTTTGGAGAAGAAGTCGTGTCCTTTTCAGCTTGAATTCATTGTATCGGACTGGCTTAATCCTGTAGTCGGAGGCTTGGACGGAATATCCTTCTATAGCATATTGCTGGAGGGCAGTGATGAAAATCAGCTTACATTTATTGTCACCTTTACGTATTTCCTTTGCGAGTTGCCTTCCGTTCCTTCCTGCCCTGCCGATATCGAGGAAAATGATATCATAACAACCGCTTCTGTTTTCGAGAAAGTCATATCCAGAAACAAAACATTTCATCACGAAAGTGTCTTTTGTTTCCCTGCTGATTTTCTCCAGATAGCCAATTAGGGTATCACTATATTGCTTTTCGTCTTCTACAATGGCGACATTGAATTCGGACATTCCATCACACTCCTAAATGTTGATAGAGCTTATAAAAACACTTGTTCTGTTTTTATCTTACCACAAAGGAATCCGGAAGATAAACAGAAGACAATTAATCGCCGACAATAAATTGAATGCCCTTTCAGATTGGGCATCCCTATTCTCTTCTTTTTTCCTCTGGATTGTGTTGGATAATACAGAATTTGATATTTTTTCGACAGAATTTGCTGAAAGCCTCTTAGTAAAGCGATTACATTTTATAATCCGCTTCGAATTTAATCGAAACGATAAATTCCAAAAAGGAGAAAAAATGAAAAAAATTCTGATTAGCAGTATTGCCGCCCTTGCCTTCACCTGTACTCTTACCGGTTGCGGGACCGATTCAGGAACGAATAAGCCTTCCGAAGCAGGCAGCGCGATTAGTACATCCACTTCTACAACCATCACCCCATCCCTTTCTGAGAAACGGGAGGTGACTACCCGCTATCAGTTCACTGCAAACTATGATGAACTTCTCAGCTTCGGCTTTGTCTATGACTTCCTTTTCAACTTCCAGTCGGACAATCATGCACAGATCTATATTTATGCGAATGCGGGAAAGGAAAACGAAGACCTGCGGGTTATTAATGCAACCTGGAAAGCAAAGAAGATTGACGGAGAAGATTGCCTGGAACTTAACGATAAGATCAATCCCGATGGGAAGTATACCATCTATCAGGACCAGGGAACCTATACCATTGAGGATTATTATTTCACCTTCTCCGGATCCTATTCCCGCAAAATCAATGTCCCCGGATCGGCTACTATCCAGTATGCGGCTGTCGATGCCTGGAAAGATGCAACGAAGGAGAGAGTTTCCAAGCTGAATTTCGGAAGCTCGTCTCAGGGAGGGGAGGAAGAGGAAACCGTACTTGTCACTTTCACAAGCGGTTCCTCTACTCTTGCGTTCAATTCGGACAAGACCGGTGAATTAAGCGGCTTTGGCGGCCAGGTCAAGGAAAGCTTCGGATGGGAAGTGACCGATGGTAATTTAGCAATCACCGGTGACAATGCTTCAAAGTTCACCCTGACGAAAAAGGAAGACAGTGCCTATGATATCGCATATAAGGTAACCGATTCTATCTCCATCAAGTTTGAGAACCTCGATTGTACGGCTCTTGGCATTGAAAAGCACAAGGAAGTCGCATTGGAGTTCACTAATTCCTCTGCTGCAAAACTTTCTTTCTACAAAGACAATACCGGAACCCTTGATGCCTACTCCGGCAAGGTTGTCCGCGACTTCACCTGGGCTGTTGCCGACGCTATTGTTTCCTTAGAGGGGGTCAACGGGGATGCCTCCTTCTCCTGTACAAAGGGAGAAGACGGCAAATACACAGTCGAGTACACCATTACCGCTCAAAGGAAGATTACGTTTGAAGACCTGGATTTTTCCGCTCTGTTAGCCTAGTTCGGAAGGAAGTAAAATGACGAATAGAAAGACATCAAAGTTTCTCTCTCTGCTCTTCCTCCTTTCTTCGTTGGGAAGGACACTCTCCTGCGGGAAGGAGGGATCTTCCCTTTCTACTCGGCCAAGCGAATCTTCGGGCCGGGAAGACGATTCGGTTTCCGAAAGTTCTTCCCTGGATGACGATGACTTACTTCCGGATGAAAAGGCAGACAAGTCGAAACTGACCTATGTTGCCTCTCTTGACCAATACAAAAAAACGGACTGGAGTGCCTGTTGGATCTGGTCGGATTCTGCCGTTCCCAATTCCTATGTCGCTTTCCGGAAAAACTTCACTCTGGAAGGAAAACCGGATAAGGCAATCGCCTCTATTGCGGCTGAGAATAAATACTATCTCTGGGTGAATTCCTCTCTTGTCATCTATGACGGAGGATATAAACGCGGTCCTACCTTAATTGACACCTACTATCAGGACTATGATTTAACTCCCTACCTGAACGAGGGAAAAAACAATATTACCGTTCTTGTTTCCTATTTCGGACGGTCCGGTACTTCATCTTTGACCGCACAGGAGGCCGGCTTCCTCTTTGAGAGGAAAAGGGGGAAGAAGAGGGTCAAATCAGATTCCTCCTGGAAGGTGAAACGCTTAAAGGAATATAAGAACAAGAACCTTCTTAAGGGTGAATATCCGGATTATCCCCAGTTTTCCGCCCTTGCCGAATGGAACTGCTATTATGACGCAAGAGACAGTGTAGGAGAATACTATCTTAGAGACTATGACGATTCCTCCTGGGCAAATGCCACACCGGTAGGGAAAGTCGGATATCTTCCCTTCAATGACACCTACCTCTGTGTTGCCCCGGCCTTCTCGTTTGATAAGGATTATACGGATGCTGTAAATTCCGCCCAGTATCTCAATATCCCTTTCAGTGAAGATAAGACAATCCGTATCGATTTAGGAAAGGACAGGCAGTTCTCCCCCTACTTCGAACTGGAGAGCGAAGAGGATGGAAAGAAAATCGTTTACTATACCGATACCTATAGGACTGAGAACAGCGGTTCCTTCAAAGACGTATATGTGACAAAGAAGGGAAAGCAGTCCTACGAAAGCTATCCCTGGAGAAGCGGACGCTATTTCATCAGGGAAGTCCCTAAGGGAGTGACCCTGAAGAAAATCGCCTTCCGCCAAAACGGATACGATACCAAGAAAGTCGGTTCCTTTTCTTCCAGCGATAAGGAACTTGATAAGCTCTACCAGATGGCTATGGATACCCTCACCATCTGCAGGCGGGATACCTATAGGGACTGTCCGGAGAGAGAAAGAGCACCCTGGGCAGGCGATGTCGCCAATCAGATTGCCCAGACTCTCTACTGCCTTGACGGGAATGCCAACCTCCTGACGAAGAAAACAATCCTAAGCCTGCTTGGCTATGTCAGTGCCGATGCGGACAGCGACATTCCAAACTGCATCCCACTTCGCATGCCCTGTAACAAACTGACGGAAAACCCGACTCAGTGCCTAGCCTTCCTAAATAGCATCTACGAGTATTATCTCTATACGGGAGATAAGGAAACATGCCGCCTTGCCTATCCTATTCTTCTCAATTACCTGAAGGTCTATGAAAGGCAGGACGGACTTATCAAGTATCGGACAGGCACCTTCCAGTGGACGGATTGGGGGGAAGGGACAATCGACACTACAGTCATCGAGAACTGTCAGTATTATCTTGCTTTGAAGGATGTCTTATCCTTCGCCGAAGAATTCGGAAGTGAAGAAGACAAGTCCTTCCTTAAAGAAAGAATCGCCTCTATATCCGCTAACTTCCGTGCAAAGTTCCTGAAGGAAAAGGGATTCTCTGGCACGACAACATACGATGACCGAGCCAATGCCCTTGCCGTCGTGTCCGGACTTGCCACAGAGGAGGACTATCCTCTTGTCCGAAAGGTCTTAGGCGAGGTTAGAAACTGCTCGGTATACAGGGAACGCTATGTCCAGGAAGCTCTGGGCATCAGGGGAGACTTCTCTCTGGCCACTGAACGGACAAAGAGCCGCTATAAGTCGAGGATAGACTCCGACTATGGGACATTATGGGAGAACTTCGAAATCGGGGAAAACTATGAGAAAGGGACTCCTAACCATGCCTGGGCAGGAGGACCGCTGATTAGGTTAGATAAATACTATCTAGGCATCCGGCCGACTAAACCCGGTTATGAGGCCTATGAAATCAGTCTGTCCGACTCATTAGAGAAAATGTCCGGAGAGGTCTATACAGTGAAGGGTAACATCAAGGTCGATGTCGACAGAACCGGAAAGTCTGTTTCCGTCGATACGATTGACGGAGAAGGGACCCTCTATCTGCCGAAAACCTATTCTTCTTCCCCTAAGCTTGCCTCCTGTTCGCTAGTCGAAACCACCGATAAGGAATACGTCATCAAGCTATCTAAAGGCGTTAATCTGATTAGTCTGTAATTGAAATAAAGGATATAAAACAATGAAAAACAGAATCTTACGTATGTTAGTCTTAGCAGCCAGTTTCATCTCTCTTGCCTCTTGCGGGTCGAAAAACTGTGTTCCCTCCTCTTCCGCAGAAACTCCTAGTGCCGAAAAGACGCTGGAAAAAGCCTTCTCCTCTCCAGCAAAACTGACCTATAACAATAGGCGTCCGACCTATAACTACTATCTCACCACCTTTGCCTTCGAAACTCTCGAAATCTATTCTGATTCCACCTATGCCTTCTCTGTCTCTAGCTCCACTTATTCCGCCCTTGTTCTTCCTGAGGAAGGGAACGCTGTTCAGGGTAACGAACGGGAGAATTCCTTAGTCACCTACTACGGAAGCTTCACTTCTGAAGCAGATGAGCTTGATGAGGACTTAGTCACCTACCACCTTGCCAAACCTACCCGCAGGGTCGGCTTAAGGGATGCTTCCTATTATTACGATACCGCAAACTGGAATGACACGAGGAAGGAAAAAACCATTGAGAAGACCTATGAATTCGATCCCAATACCCAGCAGCAGGTAGAGACAGGAAGCAAGGAATATGCCACCGGCGCGGAGTACCTTGAAGCCAAGGCCTTTTCCTCCCTTGATGTCGAGGCAACTCTTTCCACCTCTTCCATCGTCTTTGCCGATCTGACCAAATAAAAAACGGAACATGAAAAAGGAAACCTTCAAAGGTCTGACAGCGACTTTCGGATCGGTCCTTTCCATTGCTGTCAGGTTATCCATTCTTGCCTTCTCCCGTGCAGGGGATATCAACCGTGTTCTTAATGTCGGAACCGGAAACAGTACAAATGTCACGGAGGGCACCAACTATTATCCGAGCGACTATGCAACAAAAGAGGAAAGGAAAGCCGCAGAGAAAGACTATCTGATCCAGTCCCAGGAGGAAGGAAGCGTTCTTCTTAGGAATAAGAACAACGGTCTTCCTCTCCGGGACGGAAGTTCCGAGAGTGCATTGAATGTCACTCTTTTCGGTGCCACATCGGTCAATCCGATCTATACCGGGGGATCGGGATCCCCCAATAAGGTCGGCATCAATCTGAAGGATGCATTGGAGCAGCAAAAGAACGTCAAGGTTAACGAAAAGGTCTATTCCGCCATTGAATCGAGCATCAAAAGCAACAACGTCAAGCGCGGAATCGGCAATATCGGGGAAGTCCCTGCTTCGACTTACAACACGGCCGATTTTGACGGATACAAGGATGCAGCCATTGTTGTCCTCGGCCGTTATGGCGGAGAACAGAGGGATAGGCAGGTAAATGATAAGGACGGAGTCCCTCAGCTTTCCTTCCATGAAAGCGAAAAACAGAGGATGGATATTGTCTCCTCGGCCGGCTTTAGCAAGATCATTGTTCTCCTCAATACGGGCTATGCCAGGGATTTAGGATGGTTAAACGACTACCCAGTCGATGCCTGCCTTTGGATTGGCTATCCAGGAAACTATGGTAGGATAGGCGTCGCTAACAGGCTTACCGGGCTTGCCTCTCCTTCCGGACGTCTTATCGATACCTATGCCACTTCTTCCCTCTCCTCTCCCGCCAGGCAGAACTTCGGTGATTTTAAGTTCGATGATCTCCCCAATACCAGGTATCATAACGAATACGTGATTTATGCCGAGGGAATCTATGTTGGCTACAAATACTATGAGACACGCTATCATGACCAGGTGCTTGGCATCAACAATGCCTCCTCCACATCCGGGGTCTTTGTCTCCGCCAATGGCTGGAACTATGACGAAGAGGTCCAATACACCTTCGGATACGGACTTAGCTATGCCACATTCAGTAAACAGGTCGTCCCCGACTCATTTGTCTGGGATAAGGAAAACCACACTGTCTCAGCCAAGGTCAAGGTTAAGAACGAAAGCGACAAGTATAAGGGGAAGGACGTCATAGAGCTCTATGCCTCCCTTCCCTACACTGAGGGAATGGCGGAAAAAAGCGCCATTGAATTAATCGGCTTTACAAAGACCGATGAATTGAATCCGGGCGAAGAGAAGGAATATACGGTCAGTGCAAACGACTATCTTTTTGCCACTTATGACAGGAATGCCACAAACGGGAAAGATACTAGCAAAAAGGGATGCTATACCTTTGATGCGGGCGATTATTACTTTGTCATAGGGGATAGCGCTCATGATGCGCTGAATAACGTTAGGGCTCTTTCTAACCCCGGCGTCTCCCTGACCGACGGATTCGGGAACAAGGCTTTTGGCGACAAGGATAGGGCCTATAAGTCTACTCTTGCCGCTCTGGATAACGTGACTTATGCCACTAATCCACAGACCGGCAATATAGTCTCGAATCTGTTTGAGAATACCGACTACAATTATTTTGTCAAAGACAAGATTCAGTATCTGACCCGATCTGACTGGAGCACCTTCCCGATCTCCTACACTGGCCTTAAAGCAGACGAAGATCCAAAAGGGCTTATCCGGAAGAACAGGACTGCAACTAGCGACCAGTATACTAAACCGGAAGATGCACCATCTGTTACTTCCTTTACCCGGGATGCGGATAATGGGAGGAAGTTCATCGATAGGAAGGATGTTCCCTTCAGTGGTGAATACACCGATGCCAACGGAAATAAAGCCGACGCCGATGAAAGGTGGGACAAGATTATCAATCAGATGTCGATTGCCGATCTCTGCAATATTACCGGTGAGAAGAGGGCTAACGATGCCGTCGAGTCAGTCAGTTTTCCTGGGAACAAGGCAGGGGACGGACCGGACGGACTGCAGGGGAACAACACTCTCCATGTTGCCGAATCCCTAGCCTGTGCCACTTTTAATACGGAGTTGATCGAACAGCGTGGAAAATTCCTTGCCGAGGATGCCTACTGGTCGGAAAACAATGTCCGTACGGTCTACGGCGGAGGAGGAAATCTCCACCGCACTCCCTATGGCGGACGGAACTTTGAGTATTACTCTGAAGACAGCAATATCGCCTATATCATGGGCGAACATCAGGCTAAGGTCATGGCTAAATGCGGCCTTGTCTCCTGCTTCAAGCACTTCCTTGGAAACGACCAGGAGACTAACCGCCACGGCGTAGCCACCTTTAGGAATGAGCAGACGTTGAGAAGGAACGACGCCCGTTCCTTCGAAGGCGCGCTCTCTGCCGGAGGATCCCTTGGTAACAGGGGTGCCTATAACCGGATCGGTGTTGTCTCTGCTTCCTGTTCTAAGGCCCTGAGGACGGACAGGCTAAGAACCGAATGGGGTTTTAAAGGTATTTCGATGACTGACTCAAGCAAGGATGCTTCCTCCTATCTGTTTACCACCGATGCCTTAAACGCCGGAACGAACCAGTTTAATAATGATGCCGGACGTGCCACAGAGGCAAGAACGGCTGTCGTCAAAGGCAAGGACGGAAACATCTATCGGAAACTAAGAGAGACGGCAAAGTATTTCCTCTACACCTATTCCCACTCTAGGACGGTCAATGGAAGGACTAGTGATATCGTCGTCAAAAAGACGACCCCTTGGTGGCAGATAGCCATCTATGCAGTGGATGGAACTCTTGGGGTGGTGGCTGTTTGCATGCTCTCCCTTTACGTGGTCTCCCTAGTGAAGGAAAAGAAGAAAGGAAAAGACAATGAAACTGTTCACGAATAAGGGCTTTATCCAATATGCCAAGCTATCCTCCGGTATTGCTCTGTTTCTGCTTTCCTTCATCCTTCTGATTATCGATAAGAGCAGGATTGCCGGCAAGGTCAGCTATCAGGACGATACGGTATTTGCTTTTGTCTTCCTTCTTCTTGGCTCTCTCTTTGGCATCGCATCCTTCTTCTTCGATTACGGATTTGATGTCGTTGCCCCTATTCTTTCTTCCTTAGGATTCGGCAAGCTGGTTGTGATGGCCTGCTATCCGATAACCGATCTGATTACCGGAGTCGGTTTCTTCTCCAATTCTCTTGAGTTTGCCGGAAAGCTCTCCCGCATCTATATCATTCTCATTGCGATTGCCTTTCTTGCTATTGTCCTTTCTCTTGTCGTTTCCTTCAGGAAAACACAGAAGAAAGAAGAAGTCAAAGCAAGGAAAGCCTAAGAACTTGATCTGTCTAGCCCGTCTCCCTTTGTCAGGGAGATGGGCTTTTCCTAATGGTAGCAGAAAACAAGTCTTTCTTCTTTTTTTCCGTTAAAATATACGGGACAGAAAAGGGAGGAAATCAATGACGGAACAGAATAGAGTCACCAGGCTCAGGAATGAGTCAAAACAGGATGAATTTTTTATGACTAGGGCGATTGAGTTATCCAAGAAGGCGGTCAGGAGAGGAAACGAACCCTTCGGTGCCGTTCTAGTCAAAGACGGAAAAGCCGTCTTCACAAGTGAAAACAGAATCTATACTAGGCATGACCCGACCTATCACGGAGAGAGGGGGCTTATCCGTGATTTCTGCCAGAAGAGCAAAGTCACGGATTTAAGTGCCTATACGAGGTATTCAAGCTGTGAACCATGCTTTAGGTGTTCAGGTGCCCTAGTCTGGGTGAAACTCGGACGGCTTGTCTATGGGGCCGGAAATGAAGATCTTGAGGAAATACTCGGTAATAAGGGCTGTGAGTGCTCCTCTATGGTTTTCAATCATTCTTTCTGGCATCCTCTTGTTACCAAAGGGGTTCTTCGGGAAGAAGCAATTTTCGTTCTTAAAGATTATTTTTCAAAACACAAAAAGGGATAAAGGACAGCTTCCTGCTTTCCCAATAAAAAACAGCCTCTTTTTTCTTGGCTTTGCCCAAAGAAATACCGGAGGCTGTTTTTATCTAACTACGTGCTTGCCAGGTTTTACTTGGCGAGGTCTTTATCCCTCTGATAAAGTCCGATTCCGCCTTCTTTGGCAAAGAGGTCGTAGTTGGTCAACAGATCGGTAGCGGTCTTTTCTTCCTCGCTCTGCTCGGTGATGAAGAAGGTGAGGAAGTTCCTTGTCTCGATGTCGTCCTGCTCTCTAGCGGCACGATAAATCTGGTGAATTAAAGAAGTCACCTCTTTTTCGTGTTCCACGAAGAAGACAAGGGGATCGCGGAGAGAGGCGAACTTCTTGTCTAGGACATTGATGGATTCAAGCTTAACAGGGATATCATGATCCTGGAGATATTCCGAGAATTTTTCCGCATGCTGCCTTTCTTCACCGGCATGTTTCTCGAAATAGGTGTGGAACCCATTCAGGCCTTTGCTTCTGTAGTACTCTGCAATGTAGTAATAGGCATAGGCAGAATACAGCTCCCAATTAATCTGCGACTGAATCAACTTAGTAAGTTTAGCTTCCATTAGCGTAAACTAACTCCTTTCATTGTCACTATACTCAGAAACGCTGGATTTTCAAGTGTTATGCCTGAGGCCGGCTTTATAAAAAATGTGGCGTTTTCTTTCTTCTTTCTGCCGTGATGAAGAAAACCTGGCTTTGTCTAGATAGATGGGAAGAAATCTATATGCTTTCTAACAAAAAACGGTATCCTTTCGGAACAAAGGATACCGATTAACGGATTAGGTATGATGCTTTTCCTTTTTAAGACTGAGGCGTCCTATCTGGAATAAAAAGAATAGAAACTCAGCTTTAGGATTTTTTCTCTTTCTTCAAGGAAAACTCCTCGGCAATCTTATTTCTTAGGATGTATTTATAGATTCCGTAGCCCATGACCGAGAGGGAGAGTAGCCATGCCCTGCTATCCGAGAAGACGACGCCGATGAATGCCCGGTCGCTGACCGGATTTGCCGGATCGACCCATTTCGGCCTGAATTCACTGATGAAAGTACGTCCGACTAGTTCGGCTACGCCGCTTAGGAAAGGATAGATCGGTTTTTCCAGGCCTTGCAGGGTGTTCCGGAAGATAATCAAGGTTCCAAGGAAAATATAGCAGGAGGCATCGACTAACCTATAGGCCTTGGCATAGAAGCGGACGCGGTCGTTCAGCGAGGAAGAAGAAAGGAAGATTCTTGCATAGGCTCCGTTAATGGAAGCTAGGGCGGCGATTCCGCCAAAGACGACATACCTGATGACGACAAGGATCCTACTATCCAGGAATCCCTTCTTGATCCGGGCAAAATCCTTTGCCCCAAGGTTCTGTCCGTGATAGGAGAGAACAGCGGTTCCTAAGGCGAGGAAAGGAGTCATCCTGAAATCGTTGAACTTCACTCCGGCCCCATATCCTACCTCGGCATCGGTTACATTGTTAGGAAGGTCGAATTTGATGACGGCTTTTTCCAGAATGATTAACCCTACGGCAATGATGGAATACTGCAGGGCAAGAGGAAGGCCGAGTTTAAGATGGTCCCTTGCGCTCTTCCATCCGATTTTAAAATCGCTGAGTCTGACACGAAGATAGGAATATTTCTTTAAACAATACACAAAGGAAACGGCGGCGGCAATGAACTGGGCAATGATGGTGGCAAAGGCAGCTCCACCTACTCCCCAGTGGAAGCAGACGATAAAAAGGAAGTCAAGTCCGATATTTAATATCGTGGAACCGATGAGGAAAAGAAGAGGGGCAAAACTATCTCCGATGCTCCGCAGGACGGAAACGATAAGGTTATAAAAGACTTGGGTGAATAATCCGATATAAATAATGGAAAGGTACTCTTTTGCATAAGGAAAAACAGGATTTCCTTCTTCCAGTCCGATAATACGGAGAAGGTAAGGAACAAGAGGAACGAAGACAATGGTCAGAATCACTGACCTGATGCTGGAGAGGAGAATCTGGGCAGCAAAGCTTTTTCTTATGCCTTCCGGGTTGTTTTCCCCTGCTCTTTCGCTGGTGATAACAGAAAAGCCAGCGGCACAGCCAAAAGAAAATTGGATAACGATATAGAAAAGGCCATAGACGTCGTTTACACCGGCGACCTCTTCCTTACTTAAAGTCTGTCCGACAATTGCCGCATCGGAAATCGTATAAATCTGCTGGAAAACAAGAGAGATAAGGATTGGGACCCTAAAGATTAATAAGGAAATGACCGGACTTCCTTTCGTTAGGTCAACCGGGGAGAACAGTTTTTGAATCAAGGAATTCTTTTCCATAGACATAACCTCTTAAAAACGAGAAGATTATAGGTGATATCCCTAGACTGGTTTAGTGAAATCGGTTACAAGTAATCGTAATGTTTCCCTGTCATAAACCATAATTGCTGTTTAGACTTTACTTGGTGGGAGGATTTAGAAAACGCAAAGAGAAATCTATTTTTTTGGAGTTGCAAAATGTTTATGGAAGGAGGGAAGAGGACATTGTTTTCTTTTCAAAGGTAAATTCCGTGCATTTATCTTCTCCGTTACTTTCTTTCTTTTTTAGAGTTTTTGAACATAGCCATTCCCTTTTTTAAGGACGAAGAAATCTTAAATAAAGTAGCGAAAATTAAGATGTGTTCTCCTTTGCCTGAGAAAAAAAGACCATTTTATTCTTTGAAAAGGGTTACAATATCCATGCAAGCGATAAAGCAAGAACGACAGAGAGGAGAAAGCTGCCATGGAAGAGTGGGCCAATCAATTCAGACGTTTTTTCACTTTAGGATAGTACCAGTTAAGTGTTGATAAGCTTTCCGGACCCGGTTACGAGCCCTTTGAGCAGCCGGTCCGTGAACGCCTTTACGGCCGGACCCTCGTTGTGGATGATTTCGTAGAGGCAAAGGTAAGCGTCCAGGTTCTCCTTCCGTATTCCGTTATGCTTTCTGAGGAACCATTTGACGCCCGAGCAGAGATGGTTGACCGGGCCGAGCCTGGCTTCCTGTTCCGGTATCTTCGAGTTCACAGTTATTTCCTTCGATACGTCCAGCGTTCCCTTATAGCCGTGCAGAGAGTCATGGGTGACCGTGCTGCCCTTGTCTATGATTCCGTCCCACGCCTTTCTCAGCTTTATTCGGCTCGGATGCCCGCAGCCGATGTCCTTCAGGACCGCTTTCCCTGTTTCGTCCGTCCCTATAGCTATGGCTTCCTTCTGGCAGGATATCCCGCGGAGCTTCTTCCTTCCCCGGACCCTTCCGCACAAAGTGCGGTAAGTCTCGTCAATCTGGACGGAAGGGCCCGAAAGGACAGGTTTTTTCCGCCTTTTCCGCAGCCTCAGGAGAAGGATTCTCCGGTATCTCCTTGCCGTGTTCTTGCTTACGCCTGCCGCTTTGGCGGAATCCCGGACGGTCCTGTTTAGGACAAGGGAACCTGCGAACGAGATGATTCCGTGCTGTCCGATCCGTCCTCTGTAATACAGGGTCCCTGCGGAACCGCAGAAGGTCCTATGGCAGTCCTTGCAGAGGTATCTCCCTCTGCCGTTGGAGGAGGCATGGCCGTACCGGACGATATGGCGTCCATGGCAGCAAGGACATTCATCCGGCTTGACGTCGAACAAGGGCCCTATAGCCAGGAACTCCTTCTTCCTTTCCTCTTCCCGTCCCATCGCCGAATACTTGGGGTATGCAAAAACCATACGTGACTCCCGGGATTTCCGGAGCCGTGCAAGACGGGAGTCGCTAAACATGTGTCTGGCACGGCTTCGGAAGTCTTCATGCTTAGCGGGTCTATTCTATCACTCTTTTCCTTTATCAACACTTAACTGGTACTATCCTTTAAAGAAAAAAATAATTTGGACACAATGTCTATATAATGTCCGAAAAGTAGAAATAACCGCTATTTTTTCAGAAAATGTTGGGCAAAAACTGATTTTTTGTACTAGAAACACAGGGGAAGACTTCCTTATAATTGAACCACAAAGGAGCATTGATTATGAAATGCAAAAAGTCGAAAGTCTTCCTGCTTTCCCTTCTTTCGGTTGTTTCCCTTTCTTTGGGAGGGTGCAAGAACTCTGATTCCACGGATAAGAAGTACCAGAGGTTTCTTAAGGCCCAGGAAGCCGGATACTCTGGTACTTATGAAGAGTGGCTGCTTTCCATCAAAGGAGAGAAAGGCGAAGACGGAAAGGATGGCGCTGACGGAAAAGACGGAACTGACGGAAAAGATGGAACGACATGGCTTACCGGTGAGGGAAAGCCTTCGGAGGATAAAGGAAGCCTAGGCGATTTTTATCTGGATACCACTACCTTTACTCTGTATCAGAAGACGGATAAAGGATGGATATCCCTTGGCTCCATTAAGGGCGATAAAGGCGATAAGGGTGATGATGGATTAAAGGGCGATACAGGGGCCTCTGGAGAGATGGGGGAAGACGGAAAGGATGGTGCTGACGGAAAAAATGGAAAAGATGGTGCAACCTGGCTGACTGGCGAGGGAGAACCTGCAAGGGAAAAAGGAAAAACAGGTGACAGGTATCTGGATACTTCTTCTATGACTCTCTGGGTTAAAGAAGAAGCAGGATGGAAGTCGCTTGGCTCGATTAAGGGTGCAGACGGAAAAGAGGGAACTGGCATAAAGTCTGTGACCACTGAATACGTCTATCAGGGAGATACACTCTGTCTGAAAATCACCTATTATCTGACAAACGGGGAAAAGGTTGAGACCATTGTCGAAGTGCCAAAGAAAGCAATTGATATTCAGTTAGATACAAGAGAGGTCGCTCTAGTCAAGGAAGGGGAAAAGGAACCGGATATTTATCTCATGGTAACATTCGAGGATAAAACTTCGTCCCAGGTAAAACTGTCGAAGGAGAGGATAATAAACGGACAAATCGATTTCACAAAGGAAGGTGATTATTATGTTGCTATCTCATTTTCCGGATATAAGTCCTATTTTACGATTACCGTCTATGATCCAAGCAATGTAAAGGTTGTTGAGGTTCAACCTAGTTTTAATAATCTCCTCTTTGTAAAAAAGGCCGATGGGAGTTTTGACTATGGGCTTAACCATGCTGGAGTCAATGTTCAGTATAATGTTTCAAAATTCAATCAATCAATCGAGGTTGATTTGCAGGAATTGATAGGAAAGGATAAACTTGATTCCCTTTCCGATGGGGAACAGGAAATTAGGCTTGATTACCAGGGGCATTCCTTCAGTGTTTTGGGCTACGTTCTGGATTCTACTCAAATAGAACCTTCCTCTTGTTCATTTTATGTTAATGGAAGAAGTGAAGTGAGATGCTTTGCCGGAGAGAATCCTTTGTTCTCTGACACTTACCTTAAGGTGAACTATTACGGATATGAATTAGACAAACATCTTGATGTTTCAAGGATACAAGGATTTGATAATACAAAAGCATCAGATGCTAAAGATTATTCCATCACTTATTTAGGGAAAGAGACTGGGGCCACATTAGTCATCGAAGTCCTGGACAAAAATAATTGGAAGTTAGGGAGACTAAATGTTGATGAGCAATATCTACCTATTGGGACTACAAAGGAAGAAATTCTGGTTAATTGCTGGTATATCAATGAATCGGAAGGGAGAATGATTGACAGGCAAAGACCGCTTTCGGATATCTATACCGGTGAAATTGACTTATCAACGAAAGGCAGAAAGGAAATCGAGATACCTCTTGAAAACGGTGAGAATTGTACTATTTCATTCACCATATATGATCCTAATAATCTTGAAGTCTCATCCATCTATTCAGGAGCCTCTTACTGGGATGTGAATGACTATCTAAACTGTCCGCTTGAGGCTTGCATGGATGACGGAACAAGTAAGGAAATCACTCTCTCTTCCCTTACCGACGTACAAATCGACCTGAAAAAGCTAGGTGTGTCCCAGCAGGTGAAAGGCAAATACGAAGGAAAAGAATTTGAATTCTCCCTTGAATTGTATGATCCAAAGGTCAATAAGGTCCAGTATCTTGGCATGAGCAGTGGAAGTTATTCCTATTATTTAGAACAGGGAGGAAGTCTAGACGAAGTCCTGGAAAATATTATTTCTGGGACAAAGCTTTATTGTCAATATTATGGTGAGCAAAATAGCGAAGCGATATCCGTTACCAAAGAGAGGATTGACTCTTCAGCTGTTGATACAAGTAAGATAGGAAATTATCCAATCACCCTTTCCTATTTAGATAAAAAGCTAACACTGACCCTTAATGTCACTCCGACAAAAGAAAAACTGAATGAGGCTCATGAAGACTATTCCGGGAACCTAATTGGCACAGAGGGAACTGTTTCCCTTTATAAGGATAGTTCCACAAACGCTTATGACTTGATGGCGTTTTCTTCTTCTAACGGAGGAGATAATCGCTATTATTCGTCTAGTGTGGAAGAAGTAAATGGCGGCGTGGCATTCAAAGGGCTGGTTACTTCGAATCAAAATGTCACCTATTACCTTAGTTTAGATAAAACGCAAAACACATTTAGCTCGGAATATGATTTTGTAGCGAACCTATCTGCGACATTAAGCAAGGAATATACGCTCGATTCAAGCAACATGGGCGGAGAAGATGCTAAGTATTCAGGGAACTTAAAAACCTACAAAGACGAAAAAGGAAACACCTATGCGAGGCTAAAATGGAGTATACCAAACTATCAAAGCGAGATAAAGGTAGATCTTTCCTTGAAGTATCAAGACACAGGAGATGGAAAGATAGATAGTGGATTAGGAATATTTGTTCTCGATGATGAAAAGAGTTCATTCCAATTAATAACTGACTAAACATCTTATGGGACTGCCTAGATTAGTCTAGGCAGTCTTTTCCTCTAAAAAGAAAAGTGTAGTTCTTCTTTAGGTAATTTAGAAACGACTAAATCCTATTTGCCTGAAATGGAAGAATCGACATTGCCTTGGCCTTTCTTTGCCTTCCATTCTTTTATGAAAGAAATAATTGATGGCCTTGAGCTAAATGAAGAAAGAGAAAGAATAAACATCTTTAAAACTTAGCATCTTCAAATTCAATATAATAAGGTTTTTGTAGTAGACCCATGACAGCGATATGTGGCTTTTCTTTCAAGGCTGAAAAGTGATAGAAGCAGAAGGATTAAACCATGCCAAAGTAGTTCAAGAAAGAAGACCGATACACAAAGTCAATCCCACTAAAAGAATGGGATATAAAAGCTACCTTACTTCATGCTATTTAAGGAATGTTCCAGAAAAGCATTTCCAAGCTGCATCATTGATTGATTATTCTCAGAGATTATGGGCAGTCGGTTTTTTATCCTCGACAAAAGGATTATCTTCTCTCTGCCGGTTTGGGTCTTCCTTTGTCTCCCTTAGGTCCTTTGCGACCTGGTAGCCGATTAAAGTACCGGCGACAGGCGGAACGAAACTTGTCGAGCCGGGGATGTCTCTTCTTTCCGTGCATTTTCTCTTGGTGTTCGGAGGGCAGACGCAGTGATAGAGGCAGGAATCTTCGGTCTCGTTTGGATCAGGTCTAGTCGGTGGCTCAGTCGAGGCAACGACCTTCAGGGAAGTGATTCCTCTTTTGCGTAGCTCGCGTCTCCTGACCTTGCTAAGCGGATCCCCTTTTGTCTCAAATACGTCGCATAAGACAAGCTTTGTGGGATCGAGCCGGTTTCCGCAGCCCCTGGCTGAGATGACCGGCACGTTTTCCTTTTTTGCACTTTCGATGATGGAAAGCTTTGCTGTTACGGTATCTAGCGCATCAATCACATAATCAAAGGAAGAAAAATCAAATTCTTCTTTTTTGTCCGGAAGATAGAAAGTCTGATGCTTGTTGACGATGATTTTCGGATTGATTTCATGGATTCTCTCTTCGGCGACATCGATTTTGTATCTTCCGTACGTCTTTCTTGTCGCCAGAATCTGCCGGTTGATGTTGGTCAGGCAGACTAAATCATCATCGACAAGATCAAAAGATCCTATTCCGAATCTGGCCAAGGATTCAACGACGTTTCCGCCTACTCCTCCGATTCCGAAGATGATGACTCGCTTATTCCAGAGCTTGTGAAGCTTTTCTCTTCCGACAAGAAGAGCAGAACGTGAATATTGGTTAAGCATGATAACTAGTAATGTATCCACCGCAAAGGAAAAAATCAAGTTGTAAGTGGTTGTTTTCGGTGTTTATCTAGTTGGCTGTTCTTATGAATTGAAGTTCCTTTTAAACTGCGTAGCTTGGATTAAAAGCCTTGCTTATCCTCACCTCTTTTCGTTAACTAGAGGACGCTTGTTCAAACACTATTTGTTACATTCGACTTGAAAGCGGGGGGGTGTGTGATATAAAGAATATGTTTTTAATAGGAGTAAATTAGAATGAAGAAACATTGTTTAATTTATGTTTTTATTGTAGCCTTTTGGATAATCGCTTCTGTTTTTTTAATTTGGCAGACGGTTTACATTTCCCTGCCAATCTTTAAGAGCTCAAACTTACTTTTATGGAAAAAAATAATCGGTGGCATAGCTCTCTATGGGAACTGCAGGTGTTTCCTTTATTTTTGGCTAAATTCGATTAAAGATTTAATGTTTACAATATTTTTTATTTTTCTGCGCAGAAAGATAAATAAACAATATAGTCAATTTGACGGAATATGCAAGGGCAAGAGTAAGAAGGTAATTCTCTTATATTGTACTTGTAACGATTTAAATCCAGAAGCTTTATTGACATCCAGTAATCAAGACTATCCCAATGTTAAAATAGTTATCTTGGATGATAGTACAAAGGACAAATATATCAAAGAAATTGATACTTTGGCCAAGGAAAATGATTTTGAAGTTGTGCGTAGAATCAAGCATACAGGATTTAAAGCAGGCAACCTGAACAACTACCTAAAATCAGTCAATCCAGATAACTATGATTATATTGCTGTTTTAGATAGTGATGAAAGAGTTCCACGTGATTTTGTTTCCAAACTTCTTAACTATTTCGAAAAAGATAAGGGAGTAGCATAAAGTTTGTGTAAGGAGGGCAGGACAACGATATATGGGAGCTT